>ERZ791907.952-NODE-952-length-23284-cov-2.351285_pt1 | contig 23284 bp, 29 predicted proteins | sample MGYA00510145_ERZ791907 | MGnify/ENA primary metagenome ERZ791907 (study PRJEB30046, sample SAMN00792089) | human gut metagenome | study: EMG produced TPA metagenomics assembly of the A metagenome-wide association study of gut microbiota in type 2... | reverse complement strand
TGTCCTTACGCCTGAGAAATCAGGCGCAAGGAAGAGGTGATATGCTGGGAACTGGTAATTCCCAAAGGAGTATTCGATAAACTCTATAAACAGAGTACCATAAAACCCTTTAAAAGTCAATAAAAGCAATGGCGTAAAAAAGCACAAAACCTCATAAAAGAAAAGTATAAAATTTTGAGGAAGAATCATGCATCTTTCTTCAAACGGAAATAAGACGATTAAGGATCGCATGCCGGCACCGGCCGGCAGGCCCTTTTTTTATACCAGGGACACACCGACGATCGGCGAAATCCCAAGGCAGCCGGGAACCAACGAAACCCCAGAGTCCTTCCGGACAGACAAACTTCCAGAGAAAGTGAAACCATCACATTCCAGAAATAAAGTGAACCCCGTCTGCAAACCCCTTCAACCCATTCTCGCGGTCTACCTTTTCGCCGGGGGAGGGGGGACTCTGCTCACTCTTACATTTCATGGAAGTGCTTTGCGCCTGCGTCGGAAGCGTTTTACCTCACCTTACCTCCATCCTGTTCCCATCTTTCTGTCTATTTTGGGAAACAATCTTTTTTGTGTGTGATATGTTTTTTCTTGTGCTTATTTCCTTATCTTTTTTTATATTTTTTTATTATTTTTTATTTGCCACCGTTACTCTGGTGAAGAAGATAAAAGATGCTGCACAGGAATTTTTATAAACAGATGGGTGGAATGGGAGGAAAGAGGGGGTTCACTTTATTGATGGATATAAATAGGAATGTATTATTCCCAAATAAATGTTACTCCATTAAAAGTTTGGTAATCCCTATGGACAGAAGATGGGAACCGGGGGGTGCCGGATCGGGCTTCTGTCCATATGAGATTTAACGCACGCCCGTGCGTTTTTCGTGTGTTATTCGTGCGTTTACTGTGCCATTGCGAGTGGTACGCGTTCTCGGATAGATTCGTCGAACCGGAACTCAACAAGGTCGCTGAGATCACAGCTCAGGTATGCACAAATTCTGCCGAGTACATCAAGCGATACCGGTTCGTTTTTGCGCAGTTTCGTCATCGTTCCAGAAGCTATGCCGATGGATTTTCTGAGGGTCACAGGGCTGATGTCCATGTCGATGAGCAGTTTCCACATTTTACGATAGGATATTTGCATAGTACCGCCTTCCTTTTTTAGATTTCCTCTGCATTATATCACACTATGCAATGAATGAAAAGCATTTTTTTGAGAGACTTGTCACGTTCTTGCGATATTTGTCCAGTTTGATGAAGACGATATTGTTTCGCCGTTATCGAGTTTTATGTCTGCTGCGCCTCTTTCCGTTCTTCACAAGTTAAGGTTTTCGAATTTTACCCTTGTTCCGGTGCGGCAGAAATTTTTTTCGATAGCCGAGCTGCCCGTGGAGTTCTTATTTTCTTGTGGCTTATTTAGAGGCCTTTACCTGTCCGCTTATTCGCATTATATGTCGTTTTATAGGTTGCAAAACCATTTAGGAAGCAGTATAATTTCCCTATAGATGAGCCCGTGAATTTTCAATGTATTTAATATTTGCGGGTTGGCTTATATGTTACACCAGAGACGGACTTAACGGAGTAAATGGGCAATGGCTGATGAGCTCCGAGGCTGTATCGGCGGCTGGGAATTCAAAAGCTATGCCCTTGGCACCATGTTTTATCGTTACATATCTGAGAACCTGACAAACTACATCAACGCTGGAGAAATCGAGGCGGGAAACGAAGATTTCGACTATGCTAAGCTCTCTGATGAAGCAGCGGAGGAAGCGCGAGAGGGCCTTATCGAGGAAAAGGGTTTCTTCATGCTGCCGTCGGAATTGTTTTGCAATGTTCGAGCCAGAGCTGCACAGGACGAAAACCTGAACGAGACTCTTGAAAAGGTGTTCCGAAATATCGAGGATTCTTCGCGTGGACACGAATCCGAAAAGTGTTTCGTAGGTCTGTTTGGCGATTTTGACGTGAACAGCAACCAGCTGGGCGCCACGGTTCAGCGTCGCAACGAGCGCCTGGTAAAGCTCCTTAATGGCATCGGTGAGTTGAACCTTGGCGACATCAATGACCACAACAACGACACCTTTGGCGATGCTTATGAGTATCTGATGACCATATACGCAGCTAATGCAGGTAAGTCCGGCGGCGAGTTTTTCACGCCGGCCGAGGTGTCGGAGTTGCTTACCCGGCTTGGCACGGTAGGTAAAACCAAAGTAAACAAGGTTTATGACCCGGCCTGCGGCTCCGGATCGCTGTTGCTCAAAGCAAAAAAGATTCTCGGCGACGAAGGGGTAACGGTAGTAATATATGCTTTTTTATAATTATTAGGCTTCGGACGATTAACGCCTCTTATAGTTGGAGAAGGTTCATCAACCGAAAAGATACCACGTCGCTTATATGAGCGAGGATGGCGATAATAATATTCTGTTGATAAAGTTTTGATGTAGCATAAGTATAAAATAAAAATGCTGGAGGAAAATATGAATTCTTTTAAAACGCTCTGTCAATACGGATATTCATTATTAGGCGAAAAACCATGTCTTATAGATAATTCCGTGGAATATGTTATTGTTGGAGAGTCAATATACTTTCCTCATTGTGTTATTATAAGCCCAAAAGATTCGTGCTTACCTAATAAAAAACGATGGATAGTGCCAAAAAGCAGTTTATATTAGTTCATATCTAATTCGCTAATCAAATCGATTAGAGTCGATAGACCTTTAAACGCTTGTTCTACGATAGGTGCTTCTGTTCCTCGATCCCATGATGGATCTAATAACCAAAGGTTTTTGCTTAAATGTTCTTGAACAACTTTTTCCAAGCTTCCATCAGAAACCATGTCTTATGCGATTCATCATTTTGGCGATGAAGGCAACTGCAAGATTATCGATCGCTGCGGCTGCTTTGACGTCGTCGAGTATCAGCGGGATATGAGCGTCACACTGGAAGAGGCTATACAGGCTTACTTCTGCGGCGAGATGAATGTTCGCCGCAGACAGTTGGTTGGTCAGCTTGCTCAGGCAAACGGTAATATCGTTGTACAGGCAGGCGCGATGCAGTGGATGGCCGGCAACGTCAGCGCAGTGTCTGGCATCAAGGGCGTAGGCGATTTGATTGGCAAGACATTCCGTGGTGCCGTAACCAAAGAAAGCGTCATTAAACCGGAGTACAGCGGTGACGGCCTGCTGGTTCTCGAGCCTACATACAAGCATCTGATCCTACTGGATGTAGGCTCGTGGAATGGCGGTATCGTTCTCGACGATGGTTTGTTCATGGCATGCGAATCCACCCTGCAACAGAAAATTGTCGCTCGTTCGAATATATCTTCGGCTGTAGCGGGCAAGGAAGGGCTCTTTAATTTGGGTTTGCACGGCGTAGGCAAACTGTGTATTGAGTCTCCTGTACCGTATTCCGAATTGGTATGTGTAGACTTGCTAAATGATGTCCTGAAGATCGACGGCAACTTTGCGATTGCATGGAGCGAGTCTTTGCAGTTTACTGTCGAACGAGCCGGGAAAACGCTCATCGGTTCTGCTGCATCCGGTGAGGGTTTGGTAAATGTCTATCGTGGTACCGGTCGTGTACTGATGGCGCCTGTTGGCGGCATAGGTATGCAATAAAGATAGTCTATGACCGCGATAAAGAAAGAACGAGAATAAGCCCGTCCTTTCTTGATATCCAAAATATTTGTCTCAATTCATTGATCTCGATACCGGAGAGTGGATCTGGTCAATCTGAGCAGAGGTAAAAGTTCAAACGAGGAGGATTAACTTATGAAAACTACATATACCAGCATGCAGCATCCGGGGCAGATGCCCGGTGCGTACTGGAAAATCGATGATATCGACTTGGCAATTACAGATGGCGGATACAGCTTGATGAAGCAGTTTATCAACGAAAATCCGCATGAGGACTTCAATCTCTCGATTTATGACGCAATCACTCATACCACGGCCGAAATTTATTGCTCTCTCGAAGAGATGCCGCAGATAGTGTCGGATGTCTATCATCTCGAACGTGCCACACCGATGATGTTTATCGGCGAGAATATTATTTCGGGGTCCTATGTGGTAGGCATGCATTGCACAAGAGGCATACTGTCTTTACCCGGCGTGTATAAGGCAAAAGATGGACTGCTTTTCGATGCTGTGACAATGCAGTAATGATTGCTTACCCTGGTTGACGCAGAGTATGAAGAAGGGGATACTGCAGTTCCCTTGGAAGGCAGCACGGCCGTTTCTGACGGCGGAGAAATCTCCTATCAGTGGCGTTGCTCCGATGCTGTTGATAACTTCAATGGTACACCTATCGATGGCGCTACAAGTGGAACCTTTACTCCGAATGGGCTTTCTGAGGGAATACATTATATTGATAGAGAAATCTATGAACAGTTAAAAACCTACGCCGATGAAAAAAGTCAGACAATGACTACAGCCATAGAGCGCATTCTCAAGCAGTTCTTAGATAAGATTGATGATGGGAAAAGGCGTTCGGACGGATAAAAGGGAACTGCCTTATCTGGTTTTTCGAGCAAAGCGGGAGAAAAAGATGATACGGGCGAAAAGTGATTACAGTTAATGCTTTGCTGCTTACCATGATCGCGATAAAGAAGGGACGAGAATAAGCCCGTCCTTTCTTGCAATCTGCTTGTCAATGCGAATACGGTGGAAAAAAGCGTTTCTTTCCGCGATATAGGCCCTAAGGTTTTCTTCGCAAAGGCGGTCTCATGGGCGGAGAAGAATGGTATCACCTCAGGTATTGGAAACGGTCTGTTTGGTGCGCATCAGAAGTGCACCAGAGGTCAGATTGTCTCTTTCCTGTATCGCCAGTGCAATCTCAGATGAAGCAAAAAAAGACCTGCTTTTTTCAGGTCTTTTTTGCTCGTGAAAGAGAAAAAGAACCGTATAAACCGGTTCTTTTTCTGGACGGAGCTTATTTGCGGTTGATTTTCAATCCACGCCTGTATATAGCAAGCGATATGCAAAGGTTGGCTTATATCTTTGCACACCTACATATTAGAACGAGTAGAGGAATTTGTCAATAGCCACCAACCTTTTTCTTTTTGTGTCTGTCGTTTTTGACGTTCTCCCACCCCTTACGGAGCGGGCTTTCCCGGCACAAGTTTTGTAAATGTGATTTCTGGTCGGTGATGAGATTTTACCGTCTGTATTGTCTGCTGGTCAAAGAGCATACAGCCGCAATGTCTTGGAAAAGTCGGAAAACAGACGATTTTGAGTTTTGTATCGATCTCCGGACTGTAATCTGTGATCTCCAGCATTTCGTCGTAGAGTGCTGTGCGCTCGTAGACCCGCAGCCATTTAGCGTCCATGTTGGGGAAAATGCTGCCGAACGCGTGGTTGATCAGCCGTTCGAGCGGCAGCTTTTCCAGTTTCGCCAACGCCTGATTGCCATACCGAAAGATCCAATCCACCGCCGAGTGTTTCTCGCTGAACACCATTTCAATGTCTGTAAAGGCAAGCGGCACATGGTCAAAGCTGGCGTGGAGACGGTGGTACCCCTCCCACGAGGCGGAAGCGTTATTGTGCTCCAATGTCTGACCGATATCCAGCGTTTCACCATTGATCAAGTTGATCGTTTTGGTCACATCGTGGATCGCTTTAGCGGACACCAGACAGCCCCGATCCACCCGAAGAAACGTACTGTCCAGTGCATCAGCAAGCGCATCAATGGTGGTGTTCTCTGGGCAGCAACGAACGGCATTACCGCCGGCACAGACGGCACCCACTTCACTCCGGATGGTAATTGCACTCGCGCTCAGCTCTGGACAATGCTGGCCCGTCAGGCAGGTGTAGACTTGACTGGCGGCGCAATCTGGTATGCCAAGGCGCAGGATTGGGCAATGAGCAACGGCATCTCGGATGGCACAAACCCAGATAAGAATATCAGCCGTGCAGAGATGGTGACCATGCTGTATCGTGTAGCAGGTACTCCGACTGTTAACAGCAAAACTCAGTTTGAGGATGTAGACAGTGATGCTTATTATGCAAACGCAGTTGCTTGGGCTGTGGAGAAAAACATCACTACAGGCGTCAGCAATGATAAGTTCGCGCCGAACGGCACTTGCACTCGTGAGCAAATGGTGACGTTCTTGTATCGATACAACAACGCGAAATAATCTTTCCAAAAGAGCAGGTATAACGGTCTGCTCTTTTTCTCTGTCTGCAAAACAAAAACATTTGCCCGCTCGGACGAAAAACCGTATAATAGAAATGGAAACGAAGAAAAATAAGTGGGGAGGGGGACACCATGAAGGAACGAAGGTACATTGCCATTGATCTGAAATCCTTTTATGCTTCTGTCGAATGTCGAGAGCGAGGGTTGGACCCTCTCGACACCAATCTTGTTGTTGCGGACGAAAGTCGAACAGACAAAACAATATGCCTCGCAGTGACGCCTTCTCTCAAAAGCTATGGCATCTCGGGACGAGCCAGGCTCTTCGAAGCCAAGCAGCGTATACGCGAGATAAATGCAAGTCGGCAATACAAGGCGCCGGGACATAAGTTCAACGGCTCATCGCATTTCTTTTCTGTGATACAGGCAGATCCTTCTCTGGCGATAGATTTCATCATCGCTCCACCGAGAATGGCGCACTACATGGAATACAGCAACCGCATATACCAGATATATCTCAAGTATATTGCTCCGGAAGATATTGTCGTGTATTCCATCGATGAGGTATTCATGGATGTGACCAACTATCTGGGCACCTACAAACTTTCTCCTCGCGAACTTGCCGCAAAGATGATCCAAGAGGTATTAGAGAATACTGGTATCACAGCAACAGCCGGCATTGGAACCAACCTTTTTCTCTGCAAGGTTGCAATGGACATTGTAGCCAAGCATATTCCTGCAGATAAGAATGGTGTGCGTATTGCCGAACTGGATGAGACGACATTTCGGCGAAAACTCTGGATTCATCGTCCTCTGACGGACTTTTGGAGAGTCGGAAAGGGTTATGCCAAGAAACTTGAGTCCTACGGAATGTTCACGATGGGCGATGTGGCCCGTCAGTCCGTACGAGACGAAAGTCTGCTTTACCGTCTCTTTGGAAAGAACGCGGAGCTGCTCATCAATCACGCATGGGGTTGGGAACCAACGACTATTGCTGCAATAAAGGCATATCGCCCCAGCAGTAGTAGTTTGGGTTCTGGCCAGGTCTTGAGTTGTCCGTATGATGCCGCGACAGCAAAACTTGTTCTTCGAGAAATGGCAGATGCGCTTGCCCTTGATCTGGTTGAGAAAAGATTAGCAACAGACCAGATTGTCATCACCATCGGCTATGATATCGAAAATCTGACTAATCCCGCTCGACGGAGAAAATATCACGGACCAACTGTCAAAGACCCATACGGCAGAGAGATACCCAAGCACGCTCACGGCACGATAAATCTTGACAGCCACACATCATCTTCGCGGAAAATAATGCGTGCTACGTCGGATCTGTATGACCGCATCGTAGATAAGGCTCTCTTGATTCGTAGACTGAATATAATAGCAAATCATATTATGTTCGAGTCAGAAGCACATCAAAAGCTACCGAAGTATGAGCAGCTTGACCTCTTCACTGACTACGCCGCACAAGATGCCAAGCAGGAGAAAGAAGAAACGGAGCTGAAACGAGAGCGCAAGATACAGGAGGCAACATTGGCCATCAAGAAGAAATACGGCAAGAACGCGCTGCTGAAGGGCATGAATCTACAAGAGGGTGCAACCGCCATGAGCCGCAATAGACAGATTGGAGGTCATAAAGCATGAGCTTCCCGTATGAGGATATTCTCAATCTGCCGCATCATGTTTCGTTGACGCGATCGCAAATGTCCATGAAAGACCGTGCTGCACAGTTTTCCCCGTTCGCGGCGCTGACTGGGTTTGAGGACTCTGTCCACGAAACGGCAAGACTGACCGACCAGCGACACTGTTTGGACGAAAGCATAATAGGGATGATAAATGAGCGGATACAGCTCATTGCGGGACATTTGGACGAGCAGCCGGAAGTAGAGATTGTGTATTTCCGACCGGATGATAAGAAAGCTGGCGGCGCGTATCTGACTGTACGCGGTATTGTCAAGAAAATCGACGAGTACAGCCGGATAATCTACCTGCAAGATAGTATGGCCATCCCGATAGAAGAAATAGTTGAGATCATTGAGAAAAGTAGACCATAGTTGGTCTGCTTTTTTTCGTCGGTAAAGAACGAAAATGTTTGGCTATATACCAGAAGTATGATATAATACAATTAGAACAAATGTTCGTGAAGGGTGGAACATACGATGTTAAACGACGACCTTCGATACCTGCTACGGCAGATTGGCAGAGCTGATATGGATCAGATAAAGAAAGCTGCTGTTGTCTTCTGTGTTAACGAGGCGGCAAAAAGCAAGAGTGAAAAAAATCGTGTATTTTTCGAAGAGGCAAAGGAAAAAATTTTGCATAGTCCTCAATTTTTCATCATGTCGCAGGACCAGGCGTTGTTTGCCGATATCGAGGCCGGTAGCGATTTCGATGATAACTTGTACTATGTCTCCGAGAGAGAGCAGAAGATTGAGCAGCGTATATTGACCATGCAGCAGGCAAGTGAAAAACTGCAGGCATCCGGCATCAACTATCGCATCGCAGTGCTTCTACAGGGTGTGTCTGGCACAGGCAAAACAACCTTTGCGCGGCATCTTGCAAAGGTAATGAATCGGAACATATACATTGCTTCTCTATCCGGTGTCGTTGGCGGTACCCTCGGTAAGACAGGTGAAAACATTGCCAAAATCTTTCGCCTTGTTCAGCAGGACCCCAATGCTATCCTCGTTCTTGATGAGCTCGATGCCATCGTAGTGAACCGAGAGCAAGGCACATATGGTAGCTCTGCCGGCAGCGAAATGAAACGTGCAACATTGTCTCTAATGCAGTGTATTGACCATCTGCCGTCTAATATCATCCTTATCGCGGCAACAAACCAAATCTCCGGAGTCGATAGCGCTCTCATTCGGCGTTTTCCCATACTGCATGAAATCCGTATGCTGAATACGTCTGAAAGAGAAAAGATGCTTCGGCAGGTGCTTGAGAAGGTCAAGACCAATGCACATACGACTGGCAGCTTCGACCTACAGTGGAGCGAGGAGGAATTGACACAGTATGCCAAGGACTGCGAAGGTATCAGCAATGCGAAAATCGTAGATCAACTAACGCAGGCAATTGCCGATATGTTGGTTCAAGGGGAAGAGAAGCTACACTTCCCAGCGAGGAAAGACAAAGCATAAGCAAAGGGGAAAACCTGAGAAAACAGATCTGGGCATGGAGGCAACAGCTCTCCTCCGGATTGGTGAACGACAGCAGAAGAAGATCATTATACCGAAAAAATGCCCGATAGACTTTCCAAAGTGGTCTATCGGGCATTGGATTTTGTGACATTATTGCGTAATAGTCTCGGATCGATATGTGCAGATTACTCCCCTAAGGAGCGGAACACTTGCAAGAATTGTTCCTGACGCATGACAACAAATCTGTCGTCGCTGATAATAGGCTTCTGCTGCAAGATCTGCTGGACATCGTCTTCTGATAGATCCCGAGAATCAAACATGAGGATGTATTTGTGTTTCTTGAGAAAAATTCTTCGCGTAAACTCAACAATACGAAGATTGTTCATTTGCTTTTTTCCTCCCATAACTGAGTTTGAGGTAGTACATTTTCCGCCTTATGACCTTATTTGAGTTTGAGAAACAGCGAACTCAAAAGTACGATTGCTAAGAAAAGAACCTTTAGGCTGCAGTGAGCACTGCGGTCTGTCGGTTCTTTTTCTGTTTCCATATTATTCTGTTTTTTCAGACTGCGAGAAGCTTATTGATCATGAAAGATAAGAGCATCTGCTTCTTGACATCGACTTCCTCGCGGGTGAAGGTTACGCCCTGGTGCGGGGCTGATAAAATATAATCTGCGGTTTTGACATCCAGTCGAAGGAAGAAATCAATAAGGGTATCTCTCATTTCGGGGGTGATATTGATGGTAATGCCCTCTGTTTTGTTGCTCAATATAAAACACTCCTTATGGTTTTTCGATGTGGGATGCTGGATTGGCGTGACTTGCAAGGCGCAGCTCGTCATTTGCTACATGGGTGTAACGCTGCGTGGTGGAGAGAGAACTATGACCCAGTACGTCCATAATGGTCCGTACATCAACACCGTTCTGCAGCATCAAGGTAGCAGATGTATGACGCAGTTTGTGCGGACTGATCATTGTAATACCTGCCTTTTGACAAGTTTTTTTAAGGAAAAGCTGCACAGAGTCTACGCTGATTCGATGATGCTTTCTTGAAAGGAAAAGGGCATTTTTTGCGACTTCATCTGGTTTGTAGGTAACTTCTCGAATTTCCACATAGTCTTCTATCGCGTCAACGCAATTCTCAGGCAAATAAACTTGACGCTCTTTATTGCCCTTACCTCTGACCAAAAGAATACCTTCTCCGTCGGATATTCGGAGGTCATTTAGATTGATTCCAACAATTTCAGATACGCGCAAACCACTGGTCAACGCTAAAAGAACGATTGCATAATTGCGTTCTTCATCTCTTCCGGAAATCGCCTTCAGTAGAGCTTGGCTTTCTTCGAGGGTTAAATATTTAGGTAATTGTCTGCCTCTCTTTGGCATCACCACGCCTTTGGTCGGATCGCTTTCAATAACTGCGCGGTGAACGCACAAGTATTCAAAGAAACTTCGAACACAGGCAATTTTTCGGCGTGTAGAAGTAGATGCAAGCCCAACCGTTTCCCTGGCGGTGCCGGCATAGCTTACACGCTCCATTCGAAGATATTCGATATAGTCCATAATATCTTGGCGGTTGATATATTTTATAAAGTCTGTATCTATGTCATCAACCGGAATATCGTCAAATGCTGTAGGAGGGGGGACGAGATCTCGCTGCTTCTTCATAAAACGAAAGAAAACGCGAAGATCCAGTGCATACTCTGATATGGTCTTTTTGGATAGGTCTTCATTCATCAGGCAAAACTGAAGGAAATCTTCAGCAAGTCTTGGAAGATGTTCGGTTTTTGTAATTGACATATCAATCTCAGCTTTCTCAAGATTACAAATTGATTGTATCATCTTTTGAGCCGGAAAGCAATAACTCGGCAAAATACTCTATGATAAAAAAAGAAGGCTGCATAAGCAGCCTCTTTTTTCGGTTATAGTGGTCAAAAATTTCTATTAAACAACCAAGTTGGTCATTTTGACGAGAACTCTTCGTCGTTCAAACTCTCCGGTAGTAGGTCTGCCTGGTAAACGACTGAACATATGTTTCGTCTGGAGCAAGCTCAAAACCAAGTGCCTTTGCGCGTTCCACTGCTTCATTCGAAGGCTTTCGTCCTTCGCCAACCTTACGCGTGAAGCCTTGTACCGTACGCAACCGGGCTTCGTAATTTTCGTTGTTTACAAGCAAGCGATGTTTATCCGAGGGGACATCGTTTCGGCGCAATTCACCACCTTGCAGAACAGGGGTTGCTGTAAAGTAAACAACTGCTCTTGGATAAACAGCTGGCATAGTAAGGTGGAAATGTTCTTTAATGTTGGACAAAAGGGAAGGGCCTTGTTTGGTCACTGCGCCGGCATAAAGCGTCAGAATCAGTTTTTCAAGGGTTTGATGAATTGAACGATCATCGGTTTCACGAAGCACACTATAAAAGAAAGCGTCTTTCGTATCATAGTATCCGCTGATTTCATAAACGCGCGACATAATCTTATAAAGAAGAATCATATGTCCGCCGGAGACTATTTCCTTCAGCATAATGCTGTCAATAAATAGCTCATGGAAATCATACTGCTTGCAACTGAGTTCGAGGTTATATACCATACCGTTTGCCGGCAGAGTTCTGCAGCGTTTCATGAGCATTTCATGTAACGACTCAATATCAATATCCTTGGACTTCAGCAGCTGGAGAATCGGCAGGGAAAGGGTGCAGCTCTTTGCCGGGTTTGGTAGGATGTCACAGGTAAACTCGTTAATGTACGGGCCTAACATAGACAATTGGTGCGTTTGGGCTCGATCCGCCTGCGTGATTGCATCCATGTCGCTTAGAGTTCTAATATCCTCAAAACCGTGTTTGGAGAAAAAGTGTGCTACGACTTTATCCGTAGAACCCATCTTCTTCTGTACCTCAGCATAAGAATGTTTTTCCAAATATTCTTCTAATTCGTGAACAGGGAGGTCTACAAGGGGATGAGAGTCATCAAGCATCAGTAATCGCCCATCTGTTGCCTGACCAACGACAACATGCCGGAGGTCAAATTTGTTCTGTTTAAGGAACTCCCGAGTTTCCATAAGCAATGCCTGATACGCATTGATGATACGGCCCTTGGGAGACTCGTTGTCATCAATTTCGACACGATAGCGCGACAAAAATCCCTCAAACTCAAAAAACATCGAATAGAGATTGTTGGATTTGATGTATTTGGCAGTGTCATTGAAGAATTTGTACAGGCCATCAGCAAATTCGACAGGCTTAACAGAGGCGTATTCAATCTGTGCCTCATAGCGACGGGTGAATTCTTCAGCCTGCAAGTCCTTGGCAATAAAATACAGGCTCGCAGACAGGTCCTTAAAGGATATGTCCTTGATAAAATCTAAAACGCCCAAGGCTGTGCCATTGACACGCATCAAAAGCAATGCCTGCGGCGAAGGTTTGTTTTTTGCTTTGCGGCGAGCTCGCATGTTAATCTCGCGTTCGCTGTACGACATGGGACAGCGGTTCTGTATATCCAACATGTTTGTTCCTCCAAGTATATAATAATTATATCGTTATAAAGGTTGTTTTGCAATCCATAATTCGAGAGTCGATATAGGTCCTTCGGCGCCCATAACTCGGCAAAACCTATATTTTGCCGAGTTATGGGTATCTCTCCCCTTAACGAAAAATGTGAGAATTTTCTCAAGTTGTGACCTTTGTTTTTCACTTCTCTTTTTGGCTAACAATAAAATATCGACTATTTTTTATTGTTAGCGGCGATATTGCCGTCTAAAATAACAAAACCGCAAAAATCGCATAGGTAGTAAACTACCTATGCGATTTTCAGGCAATCTCTAAATTCAGTAGAAATTTCTCAAAATTTCATATGATTTTCGGAAAAGTTGGAAATTCAGGAATAAGAGATTTAGAGAAATTCTTTTTAAATATTTTGCCGAGTTTTTAGGTTTCGTAGTCAAAACCACAAACTTGGCATTTATGTGCATTCTCAAGATACATCTCGATTGCCATTCTCGTCAGATCAGATGCATTCGGATTGCTCTTGGATGCGGAAAAGATCCAAGGGTGCAGCTCACACTCCGGGATTACAACCTCCGATGGCAATTCCGCTGTCGTGGTACTCCCCTCTTTGTTCCAACGAATATTGGTCACCGTGCATTCCGGAGACCATACATCCACCCCGAATTCATCGGTGTAGTCTTCGCCATGGGCGTCTGCATAAACGCAGACGCGGACATTCTGGTCTGGGATTATCTCAGACGTGCCCAGGACCTCTTCAATGTGGTACTGCTGACCGACAATCGCCAGATCCTGCAGCCACTGCCCTTCCTTTGATTTGAGGCCGATATAGATTTCTTTCGGATCAGCGTTGCTTTCCTCTGCTACGAGATCGGCAAAACCTAAATCCAGTGTTATTCTTTTACTCATTGGTATTCCTCCCAAAGATATGCCACAATATAAGCTTCATTTACGGGAGCTGTATATTGTGGCATTATCAGATATATTAGATTTTTTGCACGGAATCAATGCCGTACAAGACATTCAGTCTCCCGCCGGTGTCCCAATCGACCGTCATCGACGCCGATAACGGTGCCAGATGAGCCGACAGGTGGCGCGTGTGGGTCATCCATGGACAGCAACCTGACACGTGTAGCTTCCGGGAATTCTTCCCGGAGACTTGACAGAACAGCTGGTTCGATATTAAACATTCTCTGCATGCTCCTCCTTCTGGAACGCAAGGAAGGATTTGATGATGTTATACCACTGATCGTTATCAGCGATATTCGAGTCGTGGTCTTCGATGAATCTCTCCGCCACGCAGTCGAGGAAATAATACTTCGACTGCGGATCAACGGCCTCTTCAACCGTAAAGCCAAAGGTATCCTCAAAAATCTTCTTTTCTTCTTCGGACACATCTTCCGGGTATTCAGGGCTGTCGTCGAAAAGCTCGAGAAAACGCATCTTTGCATCTTCCTCCCTGTACTGCATTCGACGTTCTTCGTAGGCATGTTTCAGTTCTTCCGGGGTCAGTTCGATAAATTTGATTTTACCGTTGATTTTTCTCTGAATAATCATAAATGGCACCTGGCACCTTTCTTTAAATAAATCGTAGATTATACGGACAATAAGCCCATACCGATTGTTTTCCATACACGTCCCTTTTCGTCCGGACCAACCAAAAAAATTTCGGGGATGTCCGGACTTTGAGCTGTGATATGCAACGACGGATCAGTTACATGAAGCAGGAACAGAATCATATCCAGCATAATTTCTGGGCAGTCACACAGGCAATCCGCTGCGAGCATATGAGTGCCAAGATCATCCGTATACAACTCGATAGGGAAATCGTATCCTAACTTATCGAGTTTTTCCAGGATTTCTTCGTCAATGATATCGTTCTTGCTGCAGATATCAAAGATGTTGATGCCGGTTTTCTCTTTGCAAGACCAGATAGCATCTCTGATTTGCTTTAAGGGTGCCTCCGTTGTTACAAGACAACCTATCTGTGAGCTGGATGGCCCGATTGTCATAGTGAAAGTGTTCATAAAATACCTCCATTTTTACATATTAAAAGCTGCTTCGTCTGGAACTGTGAGAATGTATTCTCCGTTTGACAAAGCAGCTTTTTATCGATTATTTGTTTTCTCAACCCTCATCTGGATCTTCCAGATGAATTCCATGAAATCATCGAGATCTCGGAATTCAAGTGCACCGGAATGTTGTAGTTGCCATTGTTGCAACCCACATTACCGGTTTCAGACTCGCGCAATTTTTACGTTTTTCATTTTTATCCCTCCATTTTTGTTTTGATATAAAAAAACAGCATCAACCGAATGTTTCGATTAACGCTGTTATATACATAAAATTATACAGTCTGCATCAAGCAGAAAAGAAAACTGTTACACCCTATCTGAAGGTGTAAAAAAGAGACTAACTATATTTGTAGTATAGCATAGTAGTATTTTTATTTCAAGCTTTTTACGGTATTTTCGTGAACTAAGTTATTTGTAAAAGTAAATTCCTGTTGGGGGTGGAATTTAACCTTGCAAACGCATCCGTGATTTACCTATGGAATTTAGTCTTACAAATAGCTTTCACAAGTGGAATGGTCTCAAAAATACCATATAAGCGAACAAGGTGCAGTCGAATCGACTGCATCTTGTTTCAATTTTCCCTTAAGTTGCCTGAATAGGTTGATATTCAGGCGGATTTGCCCTCAATCAGAGCCTTGACTTCATCAACGCTGATTTCCAGAATGTCAGCAATATCTTCATAGGTATAATTTTTGTCGGACTTCAGCATACGCCGCGCAGTCCTAATCATTCTGGCTCTATCGGCTTCACGTGCCGCTTCACGAGCCGCTTCATTTCTCATATCTTCCATAACCTTACACATAATCGCAACTCCTTTCACATCTTCTTTGAAATAGCGAACTCTATCAGCCAAAATTTGATAGTGCATAATATCGTTATTGGGTTCTTATACACTCAGATTGAATACAGGCTTAATTTTATCTGTAGGCAATCCCATCCGCTTAGCATAATCCTTTTCATACTCAAATCGAGTAATCCCTTCAATAAAGAGTTTTTCTTTCGGGGTTGCTGCACTCCAGCGAACATTGAACCTTTTACACATCTCAAAAAAGATGCCGTCAAAAATATCTGCTTCACCGCTGCATCGATCAAAATACCATTTCGCGTCCGAACGAACGGGTTCGCCTTTATAATTGATTGCTGCCATTATAAATTCTCCTTTTCAGAATCGGTCAAATAATCAGAGAAGTTATTTGTAAAAGTAAATTCCTGTTGGGTGGTGGAATTTACTTTTAAGAAACAGGCGGGAATTCTCGGTTACTTGTATCCGAGATGAAAGCCCTCCTTGCCTCTTATTTTCTACCATATGTAATGTCTATATTGCTTGATATACCTTGTTTTTTCGCATATCATGATATACTATATGTATGAGTAATAAATATGTTCATGCACGGACTTGTGTCTACAATATCAACTACCATATTGTGTGGTGTGTCAAATATCGCAGGAAGGTTCTGAAGCCGCAAATCTGTAACAGATTGTATGAATTGGTGCAATCTATCGCGGATGAAAAAGGCTTTTCTGTGGTAGAATGCAAAGTTGGTGAAGGTGACCATGTCCATTGCTTTGTATCGGCACCGCCCAAACTCTCTATTTCGCAAATTGTCAAATATCTCAAAGGTATCAGTGGGAAAATACTCCTTAAAGAATACCCGGAACTCAAGAAATTCTTATGGAAGGGACACCTGTGGAACGGATCTTACTTTTGTGAAACGATTGGGTCTACCTCCGAAGAAAATATCCTCAAGTATATTGAAAGGCAAAAGAACTGTCAGTTATGAATAAGGCATATAAGTATAGGCTATATCCTACAACTGAACAGAAAACCATGTTTGCTAAGACCTTCGGCTGTTGCCGAAAGGTCTATAATCTTATGCTTGCAGATAATATCGAGAGCTATAAACGAACGGGCAAATTCTGTTCGGTAACTCCAGCCAAATACAAAAAAGATTTTCCGTTTCTCAAAGAGGTTGACAGCCTTGCCCTTGCAAATAAACAGCTTGATTTACAGAGAGGATTCCGAAACCGCTTCGACAAAAAGCGAAAGAAGAAATGCGGCTTCCCAAAATTCAAATCGGCTAAACACAGCAAGAAGACATACACGACCAACAACCAGAATGGAACTGTTTCCATAGTTGATGGAACCATACGGCTACCCAAGATAGGCTTTGTTAAAGCCGTGATTCACCGGCAGCCGGCTGATGACTGGAGTGTCAAATCCGCCACCATTTCTCAAGAGTCTGATGGCAGCTATTATGCCTCCATTTTGTTTTCTTTCGAAAAGCGGGTTTCCGTCATAGCACCTTCCGATAACGCAATAGGATTGGATTATGCGTCTGATGGATTGTACGTTGATGATCAAGGTTATAAAGGCACAAACCACAAATTCTACCGCGAGAGTCACCGCAAACTTGCCAAAGCCCAGCGCAGGCTATCCCGCATGAAGGGTTCGAGAAAAGGCGAGAAGAAATCCCACAACTATCTCAAACAGCTTCAGCGGGTAAACCGTATACACAGACATATCGCAAATCAGCGTTCAGATAACTTGCATAAGATATCTACTGAGATAGCCAATCAGTACGATGTTGTGTGCGCTGAAAACCTGAATATGCGTTCCATGTCCAACAAGGGATTTGGAAATGGCAAGGCTACCTTGGACAATGGATACGGATTGTTTATCAATATGCTCGAGTATAAGCTTGCCGAACGAGGGAAGCATTTGGTTCGAGTTGATAAATGGTTCCCGTCCAGTCAGCTTTGCAGTTGCTGTGGGAATCGACATCCTGAAATGAAAGACCTTGCTATTCGCATAATGAAATGCGATTGTGGTCTTACAATGGGCCGCGATCAGAACGCGGCAATCAATATTCGACGTGAGGGCTTACGCTCTCTGATGGGAGCCTAACTCTCTATATGGTAGGCTGGGAACCAGCCGAACCTAACGCTTGTGGACATTGTGTAAGACTTGTTATCTCTTCGGGGTTACCAAGCTACGATGGTTGATGCAAGAAGCTCGGTAACTTGTTGCCGAGTAGTTCACGAATTGCGGTTGGATTATTCCTCGGTGATGAGTTGCTGAAGCCCGCTAACCATATCATCAGCAGTAGCGATTCTCCTGGATGATGCGGATTTTATATATGCTCGATTTGCGTCAAAGTCGATTTTCTTGTACTGCTGTACAGCATACTGCTCCGCATCTTTACTATTTGTCGCCCAAACTAAAACATCTGCAGGGCGTGCTTCCGATACGGTTACGACATAAGGCCGCTTTCCATGTATAATATCCCCTCTTACCTTTTTCCAGCCGTTTAGTGCCCGCTCGAACGCTTTTATCAACTCGTCCGCTGTCATTGCGTCATCAGCAGGCGGTACATTCGTTGTTTTTAAGAACGGGAAAGGGTTACGCCATCTGCACCACCCATTGATATCACTAATTCCAACATCCGAAGGGATAAATTCATTCTTGATGAGTAACTCATCTATGATTTTAAGCTGGTTATCGTCCACATCACCTTTAAGAGTATATAGATGAGGCACATCGGGGGTGGATTTCGCTATTTCTATGTATTCCAACAAGAAATACTGTTCTTCGAACCAGGAGTCTTTTTTCATGACATCCTCAAGACTTCTATAGCACTCATCTGGGCCAACATCTCCATAGTGGTTGAACAGATAAACTATAGCTGTCGCGACATCAAAAAAACGATATGTCATTGATACTATCGGATTTTCGAAAAAGATTCCATATGGGCGTGAAGCATTTACATCTTTCCAGAGAGTACAGTCGATGCCATACAGGTCGAAATCATACGATTGACCATCTGGCCACGAATCGGAATTCTTAGTCCAGTCGCGGACCATATCAGCTGTTAAAAACGGATATTCTTTTTCTGACTGCATAGTCTTAAAACTCCTTCCCTTTGTCTTAGGCGAAATATAGTGGGGCTGTTCCCTGTTGGCGAGGCGTTTGACATAAATAACATATCAGTCTTATGCGAATTATATCTTGCAGAATTGACTGATTCACTGTATAATACATAATGTTCTATCCGCCGGTGTGATGGAATTGGTAGACGTAGTGGACTCAAAATCCACCGCTGGCGACAGCGTACCGGTTCGAGTCCGGTCACCGGCACCATCAGCGCCCCGTTTTCCTTGGATGCGGGGCGTTACAATACTTTTCCGGGTGTAGCGCAGTTGGTAGCGTGCCTGCTTTGGGAGCAGGATGTCGCAGGTTCGAACCCTGTCACTCGGACCATAGCGAGTGTTCTTACAGTATTTGAAAGGCTGTTAGGAACACTCTTTTTTTTGCTTTTAGAAAATGCGACCCGTAGTGGCAAAATCCTATCTGGCAAAGTTCCAGAGATACAGCCATACAACGAGACCAATAAGAATAGCAGGCGAAACTTTAGTCGCCAAGAAACGCATAAGAGCGGTATCGTCTAGCTTTTTGAGAATTTGCAGATTCCAGACGCAGAGAACGACCGATATAATGCTTGTCGTGGCAAAATATAAATTGAGAAGCATAAGGTTCCCATCTCCTTCTCTGTGAGAACTTAGAAAAGCTATATTATCTTTTTCGTCAGACTCGCAACAGTTCGTCAACGGTAAAATCAGGTTCTAGGTGGAGTCTTGTAGTCATAGCCTTGCGCATCGTCCATATTACTTATACATTATAATATGATTATATCATATAGACATGTTTTTCGCAAAATTTATTTATAGTTTGCAAAACAAACAAGTAGGTGATATAATTGCATCATAATAAAGTCTCAGCAAATCGATGTATTTGCTGAGAGTATAAGGCGGAAAATTTATGAAAGTGACGGAAAAAGAGCTTGTAAAAGCGTTAGAAAAAGAATTCCCAGACCATATTATTTTCGCAGAACAACATAATCACGATTCTCATTCGATAAATTATGCGATTTATCAGCATGCGAAGGCAGAAGGTTTGTCCTCTGTACAGTGGCTAACCAGCAGAGGCTTCATGCAGAAGGAATTGTCCGCGTGCCGCCGTAAGGATGATGAGGCTGCGGGTATGTGGAGCCGTGGAGCCGTAATCTTCGCAATTTCCGCTGTGCGAAGGAAGATAATGCCGGCAAGAAGAGTTTGATCGGTTTTCTGGTACGCAACAATGTACTGCCTAAGTACGGATTCCCAGTAGACACAGTCGAGTTGATTCCGGATATCAATTCTGTAGGGCGTGGGAAGTCTTTGCAGTTGGCGCGAGATTTGCAGATGGCGATTGCTGAATATGTGCCGGGAGCGCAGGTCGTTGCTGACGGCAAAATGTATATCAGCAGATACATACGAAAAATGCCCGGTAAAAATACGGCAACTGCATGGGAACAAGGTTTCTATTGTCCCTCCTGCCCTTCGTGTATTCAGGCGAATTTCACGAAGGACCCTGTCCCGAGTACGGGCCGCGAATGTGTATCCTGCCACACGCCTATTAAACGGATGAGATGGCTCAAAACCATAGAACCGAGAATGGAATTCTGTGCAGAAAAAGAGGCGCGAGCGGTCCCCATGCACAGACCGATGCATGATTTCAAGACGGATGACTATTATATTGGCGACCCACATCGTAATCTGATTGCAAAACAGTCTTTTATCGTAAATGATCAGGTCATGCATATAGAGTCTACCGCAAATGACTCGCTTGTGGTAGTTGGTCAATCCGAATATCGGGTATACCCTGTATGCGGATACGCAACCGAAGGACCTATGCCAACAGAGCACAAGACAGTACGAGGATATCGATGCGCCAATCAAGAGTCTAAAGCGTCGAGCTATAGACTGTCCCACGATTTCAAAACGGATGTAGCGAGAATAACCTCTGAGTCTTCCGATGCATCGAACAGGAATACTATGCTTTGGTCCTCTACGCGTTGCTTGAGGGATTGTCGCGCGAAATGGGAATTGAGAGAACAGATATCAAGGGCTGTCTTTTCTATACGTCCTCTAACGGATTTATGGTATACTCTCTGGTGCTCTATGATGCCGTGGCTGGCGGAGCTGGTCATGTGCGTCGTATAGTGACAGATGACGGTGCAGCTTTTCAGCGAGTGCTCAAGAGAGCAATTTCCGTTGTAGACGGTTGCGATTGTGATTCCTCGTGCTATCGCTGCCTGCGCAACTACTATAATCAGAAAATTCATGACCTGTTAAGCCGAAAACAAGCATCTTCGTTCTTACATCATTGGCTGGGCGATATGCATGCTGTTCCGGCAGACGACATCGTGACGTCAGAGTAATAGAAAAAAGGGGGCTGTCGCAAAATAGCTCTCTGAAAAAATAGTGCACAAAACCCGGAACCTTTTTGGGGCAAAACGGCTCAAAAAGGATTCCGGGTTTCTGATTTTTCACTATTCTTTTGTGCAGGTTGCTATCGCGTTTTTATTTTGCAACAGACCCTTTGTTTATGCCTGCAACTGCAATTTCTGTGCAAGCGAATTGTCCTCTTGAATGAGGTAGATCAGCTTTTTAGCCGTCGGCGTAGGATTGCTTCTGCCGCACTCCCACGCTTCAACAGTGCGGCTGGATACGCCCAGCATTTCAGCGAACACCTTTTGCGTCATATGCAGCGCGGCGCGAACGGCGGCAACATCGACATTCGGCAGCGACCGCTTGTGTGAGATCGTGCCGGGAGCAGCGTTGCCCTTTTCGCAGGCATAGGCTTCTTGCAGTCCCTCCATCAGTCCTGCAAAGAAATCCATGCCCTCAAAATTCTTTTCAATCTGTTCCATCGTCAGATCGGAGTTAAAAATCGGTTCGCTCATATCGTTCACTCTCCCTTAATCGCTTCTACCATTTGACGAACAATTTTCTTTTGCTGTTCTGTGAGATTAACCTGCACATTCTTAGGATATGCAAAGAGGAAGTATAACTTTTCTTTCTCGAAAATATCCACATAGATCACACGACCGCCGCCGCGCTTGCCATGACCGTTCATTTGGATACGCATTTTCCGCGCACCCGAAGTACCCTCGATCACATCACCCTTTTGCGGATTTTCCAGCAGAATATCTTCCAGCAGCTTCAATTCCTCATCGTGCAGACCCATTGCCGCCCAGCATTTACGAAACGGTTCTGTGAAAATAAATGTTCTCGTCATATGTTGTCCCCATTGCTTATATACTATTTTATCGTACTTATATTATATACGATATTATCGTATACGTCAACAGTTTCAGCACTTTTCTTTTTATTTCTTTGAGAAAATCGCGGCGATTTTCCTCGCTGTTTTGCACAATTATCTTCACCTGATTTTAGATTTTCTACCAAAGTTTTCACAAATCTATTGACAGTAACTACATTGGTATGTATCATGTAGGCAAGCTAACAGAAACCCATTCGGTTACTGTATTGAAAGGTGAATATCGTGAAGAAATATCAAATGTCAAACTCGGAAGAAATCGTAATGAATGTGTTCTGGCAAACGCCCGAGCCGCTTACCGTTTCCCAGTTGAGCCGCCTGCTTGTGGGGCAGGATTGGAGCAAAAACTACATTCACAAGGTTTTGCGCTGGTTGAGCGATAAGCAGTTCATTAAAGTTGTCGGAATCGCGCAAGAGGGACGCTATCAGGCACAACAGTATGTCCCCACACTCACCAAGGACGAATACCTTGCCTATATGCTGGAAGAACAGGGCGTGAACAATTCGCTGTTCGCCCGTATCGCGGTTACGCTGTTCAAGAAGGACAAAAAGCAGCGCACACCTGAGCAGGACGAAAAGCTGATTGCCGAACTGGAAAAGATGGTAGACGAATACGAAGCCCAGATCGAGGAAAAGAGCAAAGAGAAATAAATATGCAAGTCACTATTTTCTCATTTCTGTCTGCGCTATTGTGGAGCAGCTTGTTGATCGTAGCGATCTACTTGCTGCGGCATACGCGGTTCAAGCAGCATTTCGGCGTTCTGTCCATGGTGCTGTTGTACCTGTTCTGTGCGGTGCGGCTGTTTCTGCCGCTGGAATTTCCGCATACGCTGATTGCAGCGGACGGTGTTATTTATCCGCACATCTACAATCTGCTGACGCGGGAGCGGGATATGCTGGCAAACAAGCCGCTCGTGCTTATCCTGTGCGCCGCGTGGCTGCTGGGATTCTGCGAGTTGCTTTTTCGCTATATCCGGCAGTACCGCAAAGCGATATACAGCGTGGAGCATTATGCCGGGCAGTGGGACGAGCGAACCAATGCCCTGTTAGAGCAAGTCCAGCAGCAGACCGGACGCAAGATCACAGTACAAGGCTACACGGCTTTGAATATCGAATCCGCGTTCGGCATGGGCGTGCTGCACAAGCGAATCATCCTGCCGGACAGGGACTACACCGAAACCGAACTGCGCTATGTGCTGTTGCACGAATACACGCATTTCCTCAACCATGATACCGTTGTGAAGCTGCTGGTTACGCTGTTCTGCATGATATTCTGGTGGAATCCCGTAGTGTAC
>ERZ791907.949-NODE-949-length-23309-cov-9.122560_pt1 | contig 23309 bp, 21 predicted proteins | sample MGYA00510145_ERZ791907 | MGnify/ENA primary metagenome ERZ791907 (study PRJEB30046, sample SAMN00792089) | human gut metagenome | study: EMG produced TPA metagenomics assembly of the A metagenome-wide association study of gut microbiota in type 2... | reverse complement strand
AACAACATCGATAATACGCATACGATAATTACATATTTTTTCAGCATTATTCCACTCATATTAATAACCTATTGAATCCGGACTCCACACAATAACCCTGTAATAATTTTCCCTGATAACTTTTTACTTATCATCTGTTATACCTCCAAGTATTCAATATTTTCTAGCACCCCGTCGACGAATTACTATGTATCAGATTATATCATATTAATTTATCAATAATTTCCAAATGTAAAAAGTTGTATTGTTTGATGTAACTTTTTGCAAGTTTGTGAATTAGTTAACATTATTTTACATATTTTTATACCGTTTATGCTATATATATTTTATAATATTCAATTCACTTGTTATAAATAATATTTCTTATTGTAATTTTTATGCCGCAGTTGTTTCAAATATAATAATTCTAGATATTTAATATATCATTAAGTACTATTACTTATTTTCATAAAATTAAACAAAAAAATTGTAGAATCTATTTTCACAATAAATTCCACAATCTCAAATGCTATATTGCTATCTTTTCTGAAATCGGTGTTTTCCTATACAGCCTACATATTTTTTCCCATCTTATAATTTCAGTTAATCACAACATAATTGTCAAAATGATATATCACATTATCAACATCTGATATGGCAGCCATTTCATGCACAACTGCCATATCAAATACTGCTACAGATACTATAAATTATACTGTACCCTTATTTAATTATATAGAATCTGGCTCTAATAATCAAAATATCATACATCATCGCCGCTCATCAAATCAGCAGTTATAAATATAATACAAACATCTATTGCATCAGATCAAGCTTTAATAATGCCTTATTTAATTCAAATCCTTTCTTATTTCCATTACTATACATTCCATCAAATTGTGTTGTAATATATATACTATCAAAAGGCACTTCCTCAAGAACAACATCCTTAAACAATATATTATTGTCTGCACCTTTATAAGATGTATATTCATTCATCCATTCATTGGAAACAAAACGAATATCAATAATTTCTTTGCTTTCATGTGGCTGTAATGTTATTATATTGCTTTTTTTCTTATTTTCATAATTATTTTGCAATATAAAGTCATTAAATCCCTCTACTCTTCTATATTGAAATGTAGAATCCGCATCTTTTATAGAATAAAGGGTCAGACTAGTTGTATAAAAGTTCTGTTCAAAATCGTTTTCGTTAGTTATACTCATGTCTATAATAACTATCTTCTGCGCAATTCCCTTTCTTGTATTAACTTCCCCATCCGCACAGATTTCATTATTATCATCAATGTTCAATATATAATCTAACGCTGCATTATACATATTCTCATCAGTCATATCTTTCAAGGTATTAAAATTATCTGTTAACAAACTCTGATTTATCTTAAATGTCAACATTTTTTTCCGACTGCCATTGCTGATTGCAGTATATTCATCGCCTTGAGCTATTAATAACGGTTTATCATCCTGTGTACATTGCACATATCCTTCACTGATTACTTTGTTTTCTTTAGCTGATGTCTGCTGTTCATAAGAAGAGGATTCTGATTGCATACTATATATATCATTAACATTCTTTCTATCACAAGCAGCTATAAACAACATCGATAATACGCATACGATAATTACATATTTTTTCAGCATTATTCCACCCATATTAATAACCCTGTAATAATTTTCCCTGATAACTTTTTACTTATCATCTGTTGTACCTCCAAGTATTTAATATTTTTATAGCACCCCGTCGACGAATTACTATGTATCATATTATATCACATTAATTTATCAATATTTTACAAATGTAAAAAGTTGTATTGTTTGATGTAACTTTTTGTAAGTTTGTGAATTGATTAATATTATCGCATATCTTTTTCCATATTATTTCTTATATATATATTTAAAAAGTATTTATATTTCTTGTTATCAAATGATATTTCCTACTGTAATTTTTATATATCATTATCTTTAATAATAATTATAGATATTTAATATACCGTTGATATATTATTGATATATTATTAATATGATATCAACTATTTTCATGATGTGTATTTTCATAAATTTATAAAAAAATGCAGAATTTATTCACACAATAAATTCTGCAATCTTAAGCACCATATATTTTATAAACTATAAATCGTGTTAAAAACTATAATACAACGTACAATACATAAGAAATTCACCACTCAATTATTTTCGCTGACATAAACTCTTTATTTATATCATTACATATCTATAGTAACCTTTGTCTGATATACATTCTCAGAAACATTTTCCTTATATGTACCACCATATTTCTTCACAAGCCGACGCACATTGTTAACACCACGCCCATGGTCTATATAGTATGAAACTGGCTTTTTCTCATTATTTCTCATATAGTTATTCTCTATTATTATTATTAGTCTTCCTATACTTTCAGATATGGTTATATGTATATAAGCACCTTCTTTGATATCACGTACTGCCTTAATACTGTTATCAAGAAGATTACCTATTATTACTCCGATATCTCCCATGTCTATTTCAATATTCTCTGACACATCTGCCTGACATTCAAGCTGTATGTTATCATCAAGATTGTTAAGCTTATATGTCAGTATGTTGTTTATCAGAAGATTATTACAATATATCTTCCCTTTAACATTATCCACACTTCCTATCATACTATCCAGATAATCAAGTGCTGCTGTAGTGTCATTATCTGCTATGGCCACTCTCAGCGCATTAAGTCTGTTCTTGATATCATGCCTTATATTCCTTAATTCTTCCTGTCCTGACCTTATATTGTCATATACTTTAATATTAGTTTCCCGTTCTCTTTCCAGCATGATAAGTTCATAACTATATCTGTTGTTCTGCTCTATCATGTTAATTATTATGGTCATGACATTGGATAACAACCATAATGCTATTATCAGCATTATTATACTATGTCTTGTTTCTGGATATGCATAACCTATTCTGCTGGATATTATCATAACAATCGTCAGTGACAATGACACCAGTGCTATAGCTATCCCCGCAGTCTTCCCATAGTTTATCTCCACATATCTTTCATATATATTGATGATTATGGAAAGTAATATCTTTATGATTATTATAGTGAGCATCTCACTGTTCATATCTGACATATGCTTATCTTCTATACGTACCAGCGAATATGTTTCCATACAGAATCTTACTATTACACATATCGATGCTGATGTACTTATATGATATATCGCATTGGTTATAATCAGGCATATGTTCTGACTCTTCATATATACGATAACCAATATGCAGATTGGGATTATATACAGGTAATATCTGTTATTCAACAGGAAATCAAGATAACTTACTGTATCTGCCACAGCTGCTGCAATAATACCTATATACTGTATATATGCATATTCTGTTGCTGCTATATGCAGTTTCTTTAGATACTCCATGTATATAATGATATCTAATACACTGGCTAATATACTTAGCATATATATGTTAGATGTTGTCATTCTACCACATTCTCCTGCTTCTTCCTCTTGCTGATGTTATATACTGTGCATAATCAGTCATGAAATCATTGTATCTGCCACGCCCAAGGTTCAGCTGTATCTCTTCTTCCCCTATTCTCTTTCTGCACCACACTGATGATTTATCTACACGGCTTATATATCTATAGTTAACTATACATCCACTCCTCGTCCTTCCGAATATAAGCATTGGCAGTTCTTTATATACATCATTAATCTTTCCGTAGAATGTATATTCGTTATCTGTTGTAACAACTTTAATAACTCTCTTTGCTGATTCCATATACACAATGTCATCATAGTATACACTCATTGTCTGTCTGTTACAGCTAAATACCAGTTTTTCTTCCGCAGCATACATTATCTGTTCAAGCTGTGTCACTATCTTATCTACCTTATCTTCTGTGACCGGCTTGACTATATAATTAAATGCATGCACATCGAAAGCTGCTGACATATAATCTGTATGGCTTGTTGTGAATATTATTACGGAATTAATATCATATCCTTTAATATATCTTGCAAGTTCAACTCCATTATCATTTCCAAGTTCTATATCAAGAAAATATGCATCATATTTAGCATTCTCAAGACCCCGTTTCATATCTTCTGCACTAAGATATACATCTATGGAATTCTCATAACTGGCTATTTCAAATCTTTTCTTTAGCATCTTTTCAAGTGCTCCTGCCTGGAGACTATCGTCTTCACATATAGCTATCTTCATCTGAAAGATTATCCTTTCCGTTCGTTAATGGCGCAAGAAAAGAATATGTCTGCTTCGCAGCCGCATTCTTTTCTTTTGCGCTCATTATATCATAAAACCGCTACTCAGTATCATCCTGATTATTAGGTTGTTGTTGTATATAAACTCAAGAAAGCTGTTAGCGTGTATCTGTGCAAGCACATCTGCTGCCCATGAACTGTTTCCTGTTGCTGTAATAACAGCGAATGCAAGCCATACTATTATAAGTCCCTCTATAAGACCGGCTGCCATACCACCTAATCTGTCTGCCTGATGTATGACTGGAAGTCTGCTTATAAGTCCTGTGACTGAGGTAAGCAGCTTAAGTATGACGAATAATGCTATGAATACTATACAGTAACTGACAGCATTCACTATAATACGTGTCATCTGTTCTGCAAATATTCTTGAGGCAATATCTTTAAGTGTAAGTGATGCCGAATAGCCTATGGTTTTATCCAGTCCGCTGGCTGTTGCCGCTGTTATACTCTTTGTCAGACTCTCCGGAAGATTCATACGTTCGCTTATAGCCCCGACTTTTTCCTCAATATTATCTATGTATGTTGTTATGCCTGACTCTATAAGCTCATTATCATCATTACCATAACTCTTGCCATCTCTTGATACATTTTCATATATGCTCTTCTCTATCTTGTCATCCCATGTTGTATTGTTCCTTATATATTCGCTAAGAACCGGGGATACAACTGTTGTAACTGTTAAAGTTATTACCATTGTTGCAAGTGAAACCGCTATCCTTATAACTCCTTTTTTCATTCCTATTAATGCAAATATGCATAATATAACTAACACAACCGCTAATACCATACTTTAACTTCTCCTTTTATCCATTCTCCGTTTCTTTACTTAAGCTTTATATTCTGTATATACTTTGCACTTATAAGCACATACTCACCTCTTGTACCTATCGGTATAACCTTGCTTGCCGGCATATCAAAGCTCATATTGGCTATATTTTTGCCACTCAGATTATATATAGACAATGCAGTTGAGTTATTCATAACAACACTTTTCTTATCAAATGATATGTTCTCAACCTGTGTTCCAAACTCAGCCTCACATACCTTTCCACCTGATGTATTGTATACAAGCATTTTATAAAGCTCACCTGACCCCGAGTTATCTACTATCACTCCTATATAATCCTCTGAGAAAAATACCCTGCTTATTGCACTGTCTATACTTATTTCTTTCTCAAGGCTTGGATATTCTTTTATCTTATATATGCTGATAACATTCTCCCCTACCGCTACTGCTATGTTGTTACTTAAAAACTGTACATCTCCTACAAGTGTGTCATTGTAATGATTGAAACCACCAACCACACGCTCTGTTTCATTCTGTCCGACTTCCGAGAAGTTGTAGAACACAACATTAGTCTTAATATCTTCACCACTCACATATACATATGATGCTATAAGCTTGGCTGCATCGTTGGATATACTCACATCAAGCGGATATCCATCACCTGACACTGTTGTTTTAATACTATATATCTTAGTACCTTCCTTAGAGTACATATTTATATAATTAGCCTCGTTGTCTTCAAGAACAGCCACCACAGCGCCGTTGGCAGCCACTTCTATCTGGGATATGACAAGTGAAGTATCTATCTTTCCAAGAAGTCCTGACTTGTTAAAAACATATACTGTATTTCCATTGATATCGCCTACAGCCACACATTCCTCACACATCTTTACCTGTGGCTTCTGCATGGAATATGTCTGGTTCCATATAGCCTTTCCCTTATCTGTATAGTATGATACACCATCATTGCTATACTTGATATATCCTCCCTGGTAGGCTATATATTGTGAAGTTGCCGTATCTTCCCTGTTTATTGAACCAGTAACACTATAAGATGTATATGAATAACCATCTAGAAGATGCATAGCAAGCACAACTGCTCCTGCTATAAGTGCTATAACAAGTACTATAAGCAGTCCCATCCTTATCCTGTGTCTTACTATTCTTTGTCTTATTTCCTCATAATCAGCTTCTTTAGTTACCGCTGCCTGTCCTATGTTTCTGTCATCATAGTTATTTATATTATTTCCTATACTGCTGTCTGTATTTAACTTGATCACTTTTCTTACAGGAGCCTTCTTATCTCCTGTGAATCTTGAACCACCTGATATTATGTCAGCCATTATTCATCCCTCATTCTGCCATTTTCTGATATAGTTTAGTATCATTTTAATTATACATAATACCCATAAATATTCAAGAAAGTTTGTCTTAATGTTACTATCATAACAGCTTGTTTTTCTATCTTTATTGTCGTTCTTTATTGTTGTTTTTAGCTTTAATTATTCTGGCAGCTTTATCTGCTGTCCTATATACAACATATCACTGTCATCAAGTCCGTTATACTGCATAACCTCCTGATATTTGGTTGTTGTCCCATAATACCGCTTACATATACCCATAAGTGTATCACCCTGCTTTACTGTATACATGCTGTAACTGTCAGTCTTAACACTACTGACTGATGCATCTGTTTCTGATACCGCCTGTGTAGTTTCAGAGGCTGCATTATTATCTGACATAGTTTCCCTCTCTGTTTTATCTGATGTACTGTTTTCCTCCAAAGGATACACATCTCCCGACAGTCTGTTTACCTTTATAGCGTTACCATCAACACTTATATCCCCGGATGCTTCGGAATCATGAACACCATTGTCATCTCCATCCTGTCCACCACGTTCATTTCCTTCAAGCTGATTCATAAGATTATCAACCGACTGATTCAGCCTTCTCATTTTCTCGTAGTTATTCATAAGATTAATCCCTATCACTATTATGACAACTACAAGGAAAGCACTTACACCATACATAAAGCTGCCACTTTTTCTTTGTTCCTTTAGTTCTTCCTTTTCACGTATCACATTTCGTATATTCCTTATAACCCGGTCATCTGATGCATCCTCACATGATTTTTTTTCGCTTCGTTCAAGCATATATTCCTGCATCTCGTAGTTACGCTCATAAAAACATACATATCCTTTCTGTCTTTTTAATGTTCCATTCTCATACAGATAAAAATGCTCTTCTTTTTCTACTGTATCAACAAGATACAGTGTCTTCATATTCCCTGCAAAATTATCAAGATGCAGTTTTTTAAGTCTTGCCATGCGTTCATCCGTCACCTCTGGCATTACTGCAAACCATCCTACTACTGAAAGATCCGGGAAATATTTTTCCGTATCTGAATATATTTTATTCCATATATTTTCATTGAAATATATACCTGTATCTGATGTATCACCTAATGCTGCCTTTATAACACCTTTTACAAATACGCACCTTTCATTTCCTTCTTTGGCAAGCTCGCCTAAAAGAACACCAGCCTGTTCTTCCTGAGGACTGTTATATGCAATAGAGTTAATATATGTAAACGCGTAATCCTCTATGTATATCTTCTTATCTGAGCTGACATCACCTATCTGCTTGATATTCTTAGGTCTTCTTATACATGTGTTATTATCTTTAGGATTCTCTTCTGATTTATCTGAATCATCTTTGTTACATATTATCTCTATCATATCCTCCTCCATTCTGCTTTTACATATAAGTCACACTTGTAACATATCCTAAGCATCATTTATATTAAACTGTCAGGATATAAAAGCATTTTGCTCCTGACTGATGTATCCACCCCATCTAAACAGGGATGTCCACTTATAATGCTTGAATAATATCATTAAACAGTTGTGAATTTTATCAGAAAATGTCGGAGAAAATATATTTTTAAATATAGGAATATTTTTTATGATTTTGAATAAAATGATTATGTTTATGATTGATAAATTTATTATTATGAAATGAGGATTATTATGCACTATTATTACGATTCTACCAGTAACGATGCAGCTTTGCTATTAAGTGAAAAGCTAAAGTACATAATAAAGACTTCTAAAGATTCCCGGCAGGAAACTATCATTCTATGTGTAGGAAGTGACCGTTCCACGGGTGACAGCCTTGGACCTATAGTAGGGTACAAGCTTAAAAAACATATGCAGTGTAACTTCTATGTCTATGGCGACCTTACGCATCCTGTCCATGCCGCCAATCTGTCAAAATATATTGAATGCATCAACCAGACATTCATCAACCCTTATATCATTGCGGTTGATGCATCACTAGGATGCAAAGACCATGTTGGACTTATAACTCTTGGAGCCGGTCCACTCCGGCCAGGTCTCGGAGTTAAAAAAAAGCTGCCTGAGGTGGGAAATGTCCACATCACTGGTATCGTAAACGAATCCAGTAATGAAAGCCACTCCACACTCCAGACAACCCGTCTATGTGTTATTATGCAGATTGCAGATGTCATTACAAGTGCATTCGGAATGCTTCAATCAGATTAATCTCTTAATGCTGGTTTTTATATTCCGCTATTGCCTGTGCTATCGTTGTACAGGCTCCACTCTTCATGATATTACAAAGCTCCGCAAGCTTTTCTTTATCTACAAACTCCTTGCCAATATAAGCTTCATAATTGGATGATATATATATACGCTGCTGCTTTACAAGATTATCAAGCTTTGTATATTCATCCTTTTTCTTAGTAAGCTCTCTGTTCATAAGCTCGAGCTTATCAACATATCTGCCTTGTATTTCCTCAAGAATGTCAGGTTTTACTGTCTCTTCAAACTCCTTAAGAGCCCCCTGTTTTTCATTCTCTGTTTTTTCTATGCTGTCATGAAGATCATTAATCTTATGATCAAAGCTTTCAAGACCATATATTGCATCATTATCGTCCTTCTTTATAGAATGACGGATTTTCTTAATGATCTTTTTGTTGTTCCTTATTCTGTACTTAGTATCCCTTGCCGCTATTATAGTATTGTAATGCGGCATAATAAGATTAATGTATACACATCTGCTTATGATAAGAAAAAGCAAAGCAATCACCGCTGTATAAACAACGGGAACCCATACTGGTACAAAAGGAAGCACATAAAGTACCGCCGGAATACCACCACACATTATAAGCATGAAAAGTATATATACCAATACATCCTTTAGCTTTCTTGACAAAAACAATGCAAGGAAAAATGTATTATTCGTAATCTTTGAAATATTTTCCTGTATAAAGGCTCGCTCTATCTGTGATGCGAGTTCTTTATTCTCCTGCCTTAAGGAAGCTGTTTCTGTCTGGATACGCTCCTTCATTCCCTGCTGCTTTGCTTTATCTCTGTCTGCCTGCACCTGCTTTATCTTATCTTTATCGCAGTCTATCGCCTTATCATATCCTGCACAGATAGCATCAGTACTTTCCTTAATTCTGGCTGATATTTCATCCTGCATAGCTTTAGAAGTACTATCAGTCTCTTTTGTTATATCCTTAATGCTCGCAGATATGTATTCAAGTCTTTCCTGATTTTCTTCATATTCATTAATATCTGATAAAATCTGCTCTAAAACACTCTGGTCTGCACTTAATATATTCTGTTCTGCCATTGTCTACTCCTATGTTATCCTGATATATATAATCTCAGAATACAGACATCATAAAAACGTTTATTACTTATTGTTTCTATAGTAGTTAATAAGGCATCCATCAAGAATAATCTGACGTTCATCATCTGTAAGTTCATCCATCTTAAGTGTGAATTCCTTCATATCATTGTTAACAACATATGCTTTCATAGATGTTGCCTTATTCTTAACTGCCTCTGTTATCTGAGGTATGAATATATAATCACCATTAGCAAAAGGAAGTTCTCCCTTATCTACTATAAATGGAAGCATGCCCCAGTTAATAAGATTAGAACGATATCTCTTAGTTGCATATTCATTAGCTATATTAGCCCATCCACCAAGCACCTTCTGACATGAAGCTGCCTGCTCTCTGGCTGAACCATCACCTGGCTTAACTGCGAATATTGTGCTTCCAACACCAACATTTTCTTTGCTTACATCATAAGTTTCTTTAATCTTATGCATAATATCTCTTAACTCTGGAAGTGCTTCTCCCATACATTCTCCAGCTTCTCTTGCCTTTTCTGCCTTCTGTACTTCCTTTGCACGTCCAACGTAAGCTGGATCCTTTCTTGAAAGTGCGAACTCTGCAAGTCCTAAAGGATTAGAACGGAATGATGATGTTTCACCTGAAGGTATCAGCTCATCTGTTGTTGTTACAGGATCATGTATCTCTGAAACAACCTTTATTATAAGATTCTCTGGAAGTGCAACCATCTCTGGCCAATCCTTGATATTAGGTCCAAACTGGATTTCCTGGTCAGGATCTGCTACTCCCTTGCTGTCAAATACTCTGTTGGCATATATGTTACTGTCAAAATGATATGTTGGGCCTGTAAACTCAACATCACAATCTGTAGCTGCTGTAAGGAAGCCCTTGTTAGCTGCTGTAGCTGCGATAGATCTTGCATCCATAAGTGCAACTGATGATATCTGACCATTCTGTAACTTAGAACCTTCTCTGTTAGGGAAGTTTCTTGTTGAATGTCTGATTGAAAATGCATTGTTAGCAGGTGTGTCACCAGCACCAAAGCAAGGTCCGCAGAATGCTGTTTTTACTATAGCACCTGTTTCCATAAGGTCTGCAAGTCTTCCGTTTCTTGCAAGCTCCATATATATAGGTGTACTTGCAGGATATACGCTTAATGTGAATTCATCAGCACCGATAGAGTGTCCTCTTAATATATCAGCTGCTGCACATATATTCTCGAATCCACCACCTGCACATCCAGCGATGATACCCTGGTCTACATATAACTTACCATCTTTAATCTTGTTAGTAAGCTTAAAGTCTACCTGTCCATCAAGACTTACAAGTGCCTTCTTTTCTACATCATGAAGAATATCAACAAGGTTTGCATTGAGTTCATCAATAGTATATGTGTTACTTGGATGGAATGGCATAGCTATCATAGGCTTGATCTTACTAAGGTCAACGTATACAACGCCGTCATAGTAAGCAACGCTGCCTGGATTCAGTTCCTTATAGCTTTCACTTCTTCCATGGATATCGTAGAATTCCTTAACCTTGTCATCTGTTCTCCAGATAGATGAAAGACATGTAGTTTCTGTTGTCATAACATCTACACCGATTCTAAAGTCAGCACTTAAGCTTGAAACACCTGGTCCTACGAACTCCATAACCTTATTCTTAACATAACCGTTGGCAAATACTTCACCGATGATGGCAAGTGCCACGTCCTGAGGACCTACACCCTTCATAGGTTCTCCTGTCATATATATAGCAACTACACCAGGCATATTGATATCATATGTCTTGTTAAGAAGCTGCTTTACAAGCTCAGGTCCACCCTCACCCATAGCCATAGTACCAAGTGCACCATAACGTGTGTGGCTGTCTGAACCAAGAATCATCTTTCCACCCTCAGCAAGCATCTCTCTTGCAAACTGATGAATAACTGCCTGATGAGGTGGCACATAGATTCCACCATACTTCTTGGCGCATGTAAGTCCAAACATATGGTCATCTTCATTGATAGTTCCACCTACAGCACACAGGCTGTTATGACAGTTTGTAAGTACATAAGGAATAGGGAACTTTTCAAGTCCTGAAGCTCTTGCTGTCTGTATAATACCTACAAATGTAATATCATGGGAAGTCATCTTATCAAACTTAATCTTAAGCTTATCCATATTGCCGGAAGTATTATGCTTATCTAATATGCCATAAGCTATAGTATTCTTAGCTGCTTCTTCCTTAGTTACATTCTTACCTGTCTTTGCAGCGACCTCCTGTGCTGCTGTCTGGCTATCCTCAATAACCTCTGTTCCGTTAATGAGATATGCTCCACCTTTGCTTAACTTAATCATTACAAACTCTTTTCCTTTCCCGTTTTTATAATGTGATTTCTGGTACATCGTTTCGTAAATAACTATACCAATCACGTTAGTATTCTGTTAATCTTTAAGATATTCAGAAACCTTACTCTTAATATCCTCTATAACTGAAGCATCTGCCTCATTCTGCTTCCACGTTACATTAACTGTATCATTCTTATATCTTGGAATAATATGCATATGGAAGTGGAATACTGTCTGACCTGCTGCCTCACCATTATTCTGGACTATGTTAAGCCCATCAAAATCCAGTGCCTTTCTATATGCCTTAGACAGTTTAACAGCAACCTTAAATACATGTGCAGCTGTTTCATCATCCATTGAGTATATATCGTCATAATGATTCTTAGGTAATATAAGTATGTGTCCTGGTGCTGCCGGACTTGCATCGAATATAACCTTAACTACTTCATCTTCATATATTGAATTGGTTGGTATGTCTCCATTAGCCAGTTTACAAAAAATGCAATCATCTTTTTTCATAAACTCTTTCTTCCTCCTTATACATCATTTACTTATTTTATATTTAAGTATATACTCGTATAATAACTTAAAGCAAGGTTGATTACAATATTTTTGCAGATAATTATTCAACAATTATTCTGATGTATGTATAATTTTAGAAATGAGGTTTTATATGTTTAATAAAGAGGAATATGATACTATCGTATCGGAATGTAAAAAAAGCAGCAAATTATCATCTGCATTATCTGATTTAAGAAAAGACTCTCTGGAAGAGCTGTCAGTCGTTTCCCACGAAATAAAAAACTACGCAGCCTATCTTAAAACATCTTATCAGTTTATTTCCCATAAGAATTCTGAACTTAAAGATAATAAATTCTGGAACAACATGGGAACGACTATAGATGAGCTGGTTGGATATATGAACCGCACCTCTTTATACAGATACAGCTTTAAAGATAGTGAAATGGTTGAATGTAATGTAAAAGAGCTGCTGGAGCGTATTAAGACATATATTGGAAAAAAATACAGCAATGAAGCACATAGTGAAAAACTCCCATTAAACACTGAACTTATAAATGCAGACGAAAAAACAAGCTTCTATATATCCTCACATCTGCTTACACTTGGTATTAATGAGCTTATAGATAACGCATATGAAGCATGCAGTAATAAACCCATCTGTCTGCAGATACAATGCGACAATCAGCTTATGCATCTGTCTATAATAAATGCATCAGACAGCGAACCAGACAAAAGCCTTTTAAAAGACATGATAGATGCAGCTGATAAGTCCGGTACACCAGACATCTACAGTTATGATTTATCCAGACTCTGCACCCCTTTCTTTACGACAAAGAAAAGCCACTCTGGTCTTGGATTACCTAGTGTCTATCAGATGTGTATACTTGGCGGAGCCTCACTTAGCATGACCTATAATAGCGCTTCGCATATTACAACAACCTGCATTACACTTGAAAGGTCATGACAAAGCATGACCTTTTCTCATACAATTCTATGCTCCGAAATCAAATATTTCATCTAACATCCTGAGTGTCCTGAAGTTACCTTTTGCAGTCATATCTCCTGTCATAAATGCCCTGTGAAAGGTGATTCTTCCCTGTACTATATTATCAAAGGTCTCCTTGGACATTTTACCTATGACATCTGCTGTCATATCTTCACCAAACTCTGCGTTAAGCTGTCCACCTGCAACATTCACCACAATATTTTTATCCTTGTCACTAATCATGAACATATATCTGCCATTATAACTAAGTTCAGGTTTAAAATGGTTTCTGAATACACTTAAATAATAATCATCGCCTCCATTTGCCTGGTCATTCATAAGTTCCTTGTATATACTTGCAAGTGATTCAATGTCTTCCTTCTGTGTCTTTACAAACTCATCATCAGAAGCATACTTTGATAACTGCTCACTCTCCTGAGGTGTAAAGCTTACAACTTCCTTTATAACATTCTTTCTTATAGTCTGGCTGCTTGAAGGCAGGCTCTTTACCTTCTTTGATATAGTCCTGTATATATTCTCAGCATATTTTTCTATAATATCTTTATATTCCTGATTGAATTCAAAATCAGTCGTATCATCAACATATGCACTAAGTGAGCTTCCTATAACACCACCTATTATCTCCCACGAATTACAGAGTGCTGTCACAACCTCTCTTTCTCCATATGCCCTTGACATAACAACCGGAAACATATATGTAGATGCTGCCTTGCTTTTATCTGCATATAACCAGCAGGAATCAAGAAGCGTCTGCATATATCCGCCCATTCCAACCCACTCTACTGTTGTTGCAAATATAACACCATCTGCATCTGCTACCGACTGGGAAAGTGTCGTTATCGTGTTTTTCATCTCATAAAGGTTATATCTTGTTACTGTTACATTAAGTTCTTCTAACACTTCCTGTATTCTGTTTATCACAACTATTGTAGGATCATCGACCATACCACGTCCACCATAGTATATATTAACATTCATAAAATAGTCCTCCATATACTGATTTACCAGTAAACTAGATTGTATCATATGAAAAGGGATTTGGCGATATACTGGTACATATATTTATTTATTCTTTATACTATGATATGCACACCTTAAAATTATAAGCTGCTACTCTTAGTATATCTCCATCAGCTATACGTGTCTTGCTATGCATGGCTATTCTCTCATCATTTATATATGTTCCGTTAGTAGAATTCATATCTTCTATATAGAACTTATCATCCTCCTTAAGCAGACATGCATGCATCTTACTTATAACTGGTGAATCTATGAATATATCTGCACTTCCCTCAAGGCTTCCTATTGTGCATGGATATTTTACTGGTTCTATATTTTCCAATGTCTGCTCATATGCCTCCTCATTTTTCATGTATAACCTGTTATCTTTGTTATCAAGAAGGCTTAGTGTAAGCTTATTATCCTTTAACATCTTAAGATAATCGCTTAGAAGCATTGTATGACTGACTTTTATTTCCTGCTCTTCTTCATCCTTCATCACCCTTGCTGTTACCATACTGCTATATGAAGTTTTTTCTACATCCTCCGTGTATTCATGTTCAGCTTCCGGCTTACGTTCATAAGATTTATCTGTATTGTTATGCATTCTATATGGTATAAGTTCATCCTCTGTCACCTTGTCTTCACTGGCAATTTCCCCTATAATATCAGCCACTTTTCCAGATACATAGAATATAAGCACGCCAGCTATTATGCATATTACAGATGCAGCTGTATTAAGCTTTACTACCGCATATGTTTTTAAAAACATGCTAAGGAATGCGTTTAATAAAATAACTGCGGCCACTGCTTTCATGACAAATACTGCCTTTTTACTGCTTTTATTACTTTTGTTATCCTCTGCTGTTTCTGGAAGCACATCTTTTATTATTTTCCCTTTATGCTGGCTATTTTCATCCGTCTTGCAGGTGATATCTTTTGTTGTTCTGTCTTTTCCATAATCAACCGCTTCGCTTGCACTTTTCATTCTGTTAGTTTCCCCATTCCAGGTCTGTACGGCATCGTGATACGTTTTACCAACATGCTTATTGTCATCATCCTCTATGTCTATCTGTGTATTATCATCGTTTTCAAAAAAAGACATGAGATTGCGTGGTGTATAATCTCTTACAAGAATTCTCTGATATATTTCATAAAAGCGGACAAGACTTGACTTCTCAACAGAATGATCGAATCTTTCCAATATATATTCAAATAACGAACGCATATTATCATAGAAATCAGAATTACCAGCTATGGGAGAATACATGAAACTGTATTTTTTATTGGCTAGTGAAACATATATATGCTGCGGCTTTAGTATAACTCTGTCAAGATCCAGCATATATTCATCAACCACACGTACCATCTCACTTATGTTGTTAAACATTGTCTTAACCTCTTCCATTGTAACCTTCCCATATTCAAACAGCTTACTAAGCTGCTGTTTTGAAGAAATATCATAATATATACAATTTCTTCCATCAATTTCATTCATTGTGATTGCAAGAAAATGCTCTGGCATGTTAAACATGAGCATCTTTACTTCATAGTCATCTTCACAGTTCCATTCCTTCTGTGCATCTATAACCGCATAGTTAATACTATTATCCCTTTCGTATCTTACATTCACTTCTCTTTCCAATGTATCTTCCATAAATACTCTCCATTCTCTTTTAACGTAATGAGCCACTATTTATGCAGCATTATATTAGTTCTTCTTATAATCTGTTCTGAATGGTTTCTATATACATCCCTGCTCATACTTATATTTCCAATATTGATTCCGAAAAAATCCAGTTTAAATGGCCATTCTGCAGTACATGTAATATGATTTATACCGTCTGCTGCATTTTCTTTTCCTGCATATGAACCTGGCTTAACACTTACTTTTTTTACAAATATTGTTTTGTCTTTTATATATTCCTCACTTTTTACAAGCAGAGCTTTCTGTTCATTACTTGTTATATTCCTGGAATATTCTATTGATAACTGGTTAAGAATATTTCGCATAACAACTTTATCATGCATATATCCGCTGACACTTATAAGTGCTACTATAATAAGCGTAAATACAGGTACAATCACCGCATTCTCAACTGTATGCATACCATCATCATTCCCTTCTATATACAAAACAACGTTAACATATATGCTGATAGTAAAAATGGTATATATGGTACGGCTGTTTTAATCTTCATTTTTTTAGCAGCTACCCATATACCACCTGAAACTGCCAGCATAATAAATGATATCAACACTGTAAAAACTGCTATATACACATCCGAGAGCAGACAGACATAACCAATAATTATCCCGTCTGCTTCGCCAATCAGCGGCGTAAACACCGATAAAAGTATAAATATTATTGCAATAATTATTGACAGTACTATCTGGCTGTACTGTATTATTTCACCACCTGCTTTATAATCACACACATACATAACCGGTATTACGGCTCCCATTAATATAAGCCACATAACAGGAACTGTACGGCTTCTTATATCTTTATATGAAAGTATAGCAAGACATATTATTAAATATATTATTTTAAACATGTAGCACCTCCTGTGACATCTCCTGTGATACCTCCTGTGACACCTCCTGTATTTATAGTCTATAGTCATCCACTGCATTTTTCACACAATTCCCTGTCTTTTATGTCCGATTTTTTCACTTTCTGGATATTGCGTCTTAGCTCTGTACACATACTATTACTATGAAAACGTGTGCCATATTCTGTATAATACACACTGTTTGTCTTTGTATCTCCTGTTTCTTTATCATCTGTATTTTTTTTGCATACTTTACACTCATAATATTTTGAGCCAGAATTATTACGTATTTCTTCTATATAACCTTTATCACATTTTTTTATATAACGCAGCAAATGTGTACACTTTGAATCTGTATGATATACCTCCCCACCTGCTGTTATGTATACATATTCCTCTGACATTCCATCAGCTTTTTTATATCCATCCATGTCTTCACCAAGCCACGCATTAATCCTCTTCCTGTCAGCGATTTTTATACGTGTATTGCCAAATATATCAAAAGGATTTTTAATATAATATGAAACCTTTATATCTATAACTGAATTTCCCTGCAGTACTCTTGAACTTATAAATATAAAGCCTGCATCACCATTTTCAATGTTATTATTTTTTGCATAATCTTTACCAAGTTCTTTTATAAACATTCTCCTTATGGTCTCAACAACCATGCCTTTTTTTATCCCACCACCTGCACTGTCTATTGTAGAATCATCAGCAATTCCATCTTCTATGGCTTTCTGTCCGGCATACTCATTAAAATTTTCGTATATATATGCGTAACCCGCGCTTTTCTTTAAAGTTATATATAATGCATCATTCACATGTGAGCGCACTGCCATAACCTGTATAAAATACATTACTGCCATAACTGCATATATAAATAAAGGTATAACAAGTGCTGCCTCCACTGTGGATGATGCTCTTAATGCATTAAAAGCTGCCATTTTAATATATGCCTCTTTATTGAGATAAACTACATTATTGACTTGAGCAGAGGATGTATTATGTTTATGTATTTCTGGCGTTATAAACATCATACCTGTTAATTTATAAGAATAAGTCTTATCTTTCTCCTTCCTTTAAATTTTTGTTTTTTCCTTTAAGTTTAATTCTAATGTTTCTTTTTTTACTTTATGATTGACACAGCGTAAAGTGCCGTGTTCACATCATTTATTTTTAATATAAGTTTATCTGCACATAAAGAGGCAGCTGCTTGTCCTGCATATTGTCAATATATGCTCTAAAAAGCGAGTTCACGTAGGTCTAGACCTTTTGGCCCTGGTATCTTAAATATACGAATACTCCAGTTTCTGACTGTATGTCTGTCCATTTTTTACATATATAAACACAGCCGTGCCAGATGCTTCATATATGTATTCCTTCATTCTAAAATCCTCATGTCCTAGTGCGATCATTACCAGTTCCATGGCTGACATAATACCTGCATTCCTCGCAGTTCTATCCTTTATAAGCAGTAGAATACGCATATAATCCATATAATCAAGGCTGTTATAACCAGCTGTACTGCCTGTTTCTTTCCCAGCTTTATTCTTATCTGAAAAAAGACCTGTCTTTAAACCTGCGGCACCGCCGCTTATAACATTGTTAATATCTGTTATCCAGTTATCTGCATTTTTTACTGTGGCAATACTTTCACCAGCATACAGCTCTCTTAACTCCATAACTGATTCAGCATACGCCCATATAGACATAATAAAATACTGGGCTGCCTTGATGAGTACCATATTTCCCGTATATCCAAGAAGCTGTAGTGCTAATCCAAAACACTCATTCTTCTTCTGTACATCTGTTACAAGATATGAAAGATTAAGTCCCTCTCTTATCAGTACAAGCTTAAAAAGAACTTCATTCAGATTATCCTTATCTGACTGCCTTCCACACAGAATATATTCGATTTCATAATCAAGCAGCCTGCCAACAGCACGGTCTTTCTTTTCAATATAACCAGTTTGTTGTCCGTTTTTTTCAATATAATCCGTATAACATGCATATCTTGATATTATATATTCACTGACAAGTGCCTGACGTATATCTATATTGGATATACCATCTCCTCCACAGCTTCCTGATACACATGTATCTGCAAGGTCAGAATAATCTATGGTCTTATCTGATATCTCACCATCAATCACCAGTCCTGCTGCTCCTTCCTTTAATATCTGATAGATTTTATTTAGTGAAGTTATGCTGGTGTTATAATCATCTGCTCTGAAAGTATATTGTTCATATTCCTGTACGATTGTTTTGATACTAAATCCGTTTATTTCTGATTCTATATCTTCGTATATTTTTTCTATCTTTGTGATATACTCCTGTTTTTCTACGTCAGGCTCTGATATTTTCATACAAATATCCTGAACAGCCTGCATATTACCGACGATATTTTCTATGATTGAGTTGTCATTATCCACACTATCCCTGATATATTCCTCCGATAATACATCAGCATCACCATATTCTGTGTACAGTCTGTCTATATCCTCTGATAATTCCTGATACAGCTCATCACTTATATCACTCCTGTTAAAGTTCAGCTTTTCATGACATTCCCTTATGCTTTGTTCTGACTTTGTTCTTAACTCTTCATAAGACGAAGCCTGATATAATATATCTTGTGAAATGTTATGTATTTCGTCTGATATTCTTTCGATTTTTCTGCTATACTGCGATAGTATATTTACATCATCTGCTTCATACATATAATGCAGTTCATCCATATTCTTTTTACATTCAGCTACCATACTGGATATTTCATTTTCCTTTTCATCCATATCCGAACATGTATTTATAAGCAGGCTCATCACACTGCTGCTCTCACCGGCTGCAGCCTGTGTTGAACATATAGCTTCTGTAACCCTTCTGACAGCATCTGATTCTTTTATGCGGTTATTGACAGCATTATAGTTTTTAACAACATCAGCATACCCACCACTTTTCATATATTTTATTATCTGCTCTTCAACACCATATCCGCCATTGTCAGTCATGTACTTATAACCTGTATATGATGCTTCTGTAAGGCTTAAATCCTTAGAATATGTTTTTATATTTTCTTTGATGTACTGTGGGATTTTTTCATTGACTATGTCCGATTTTTTCAATGCAAATATATCGAATTGTTCTAATAAATCATTACTATATGCTGCAAATACTGATTCATCAGACAAGCTGCATGACTGTTTTATTATCGTGTTATATCCTGACATTGCTGCACTATCCACACATGTTGTAACAAATGAAACAACAATCATAAACACCATTGCCGCCATAACCGTAATCTGTGCCCTTAATGATATTGTCCTTATATATGATATTGTCTTTATATGTGATATTGTTTTTATATGTGATATTGCTGCCGTATTTATCATATCTTGTTTGCCTGGCTTGACATTTTTGATAACAGCTTATTAACCAATGCTGTTATCTGACTTTTAAATATGATGACAAGACCTATAAGCACAACGATAATAAGTACTATTTCCACGACTCCCATGCCATCTTCATCCAGCCAGAAATTTTTTATATTTTCTTTTAATTTTCCGCATAATACTGTCATTTTGTTTTTCTTATTTTCTTTCACTGCTGTTTTCATAATAATCCTCCATTCTTGCGCTGCTTTTCAGCGCATCTCAAGTTTGCTTCCTTTCCTGTTTAATCTTCATATAACATAACAGAAGAAATCTCTGATTTCTGCTATGTAAGATAAAAGTTCATAACTGCCGGAACCATAACTATAACCATAACTACCATAAGCAGCATAATCATTGGTATAAGCAGTCTTGTTGTAGCTTCTTCACCCTTCTGCCTTGCAATATTTTTTCTTTGTTCAAACGCATCATATGACTCCTGACAGAGTAATTCCCTTAGCCGGTTCGTTCCTCTTTTAAGATTAGTCTGAAGCAGCGATGCAAGCTTTAAGTATTCCCTTGTGTTACATCTGTATCCGAATTCCTCATAAGCTTCATATTCAGATATTCCTGATTTTATATTACAATCTGTTATATACATTTCTTCATATACTATCTTCACTCCACCACCAGCCTGCTTTTTCTTCATATAATCCTCAACCATCTTCTCCCATGCCTTCCTTATGGTCATACCGGCACCAAGAAGTAATGTAAGCTTGGCTATAAGCTCTGAATAATCGTATTTTAATTCCTTTATTCTTAGCTCCTGTTCTCTTTTTTTCTTCATTTTTCTTCTGTACAATATCAGTACCGCAACAGCTGCAGGCACAATAACATATGATAACCATGATGTTTTTTCTTTTGTGTATCTGTAATATATATCCTTCTGCCCTATATTTGACGGCAGAGCCGCCTCCTTTTCGTCTATATTTTTATTAACTGTATTATCTACGGCCTTCTGGATAGTATTCTGTGCTATTACCTTCTGTGATTCATCATCATATTCCCCGGCTGCCCGTACATTCAACTCTATAACACCATGTCTTTCATATTCCTCATATTGCATAACGTATGTTAGTAACACCTCTTTAACATCGCCTTCACAAAACATCTCATTATGCACCGTACCATCATAATCGATTACTGAATAATCTGAAGGATACATGCTTACACTTATAAGACCTTCTGCAAGCTTATCTGTCATACATATATCCTGTGTAATATAATCTGTTGAAGCATTATTCTTTAGGATAATTCTTAACAGCTCATCATAAGCTTCATCAAAGCATTGCCGTGTCTCTTCCTCTGACATTTTTCTTGGCTCAACATATGTATTTATTGTTGTCTGTTTATTTCCAGCTGCATCATAAACATCTAATGAAATGTTTTTAGAAGCTTCACCTGGTTCTGGTCTTTTTATATGACTTACTGATGATTTCTGTGAATCTTTTATAACAAGTGTCTTAACTAACACTATTACAAGAACAAGTATTGCGGCAATAATATATTTATTATTTATTTTATTTGTTATAGCATTTCCTCTGATTTTCTTATTCATGACAACTCTCTTAGTCCTTTTATGTTACACCTTAATATCCACGATTCTGATTGAAATAACAGCTGCAGCTGCATATATAAACAGGCATAGTGTCATAACTATTATTCCCAGCACATTACCATATAGCACATCGACAAATCCCTGTGTTGTCATCCTAAGATATATAAGTATCCCCAATGGAATACACACCATAATCTTCTGCTCCATTTTTCTTCCGCTTATTATCGTGTCTATTTCCATCTGGACTTCTGACTTTTCCCTTATCATTTTTGTCGTCTGTTTTATAATCGCTGGAATATCACCACCACTTCTTTTGGCATATCTGAATATTTCCGAAAAATAGCTGACATCGTCTATATTTAATGTTTTTGCGTAATCATCCATAATATCTTCAAGGTTTTCGTTTCTTTTTATTCTGTTTACCATCATCCTGAACTCCCTGACTATAGATGATTCTTTTCCATATAGAAGTTCAAGCTCACCCACTGCTTCTGCAAACGCATTTTCAATCGAGTAACCCGTATTTAACGCAAATGAAACCGCCTGCATTCCATCACTGAACTCCATGGTTTTACGGCTTATTTTTTTACCATAAGCTTCCCTTTTACGTAACACAACATATATGGGGATAACCGGACTTAAGAATATGCATGACCATAAGCTGTTATAGAATAAATATGCAGCAAGGACAATCACTGCTATTCCCTGAAGATAATATATAAGCTCATTTTTATTTTGGGGAATTGCAGCCAGTATAGGAAAGCAGCTTACTCTGGTTTTGGAGCTTATATTCTGTTTTCTTAAGTTCACCAATAATCCTTCTGCTTTCATCTTCGCCTTCTTCCACGAACCTAAACAGTGGAATAAGTTCAAACCCTTTCTCACCATAATCACACACCTCTGATATCTCAACAACCTTTCTTGTCTTATCCCTCATTCTCTTAAGATGCACTATTATATCTATAGCTGACGATATCTGCCTGTCTATTGCTTCCACTGGCATATTCATGCCCATAAGAACCATAGTTCTCAGCCTTACAAGCATATCCCCTGGACTGTTGGCATGTCCTGTAGAAAGACTGCCATCATGCCCTGTTCCCAGTGCCTTTATATGGACTCCCTATGTTCCCATCATGCAGAAATACAATATCTTT
>ERZ791907.931-NODE-931-length-23676-cov-2.554507_pt1 | contig 23676 bp, 23 predicted proteins | sample MGYA00510145_ERZ791907 | MGnify/ENA primary metagenome ERZ791907 (study PRJEB30046, sample SAMN00792089) | human gut metagenome | study: EMG produced TPA metagenomics assembly of the A metagenome-wide association study of gut microbiota in type 2... | reverse complement strand
GCGTGGAGTAGAGCAGTTGGTCATTGGATAAAACACTGATGTCAGCATTGGAATTTAACAGGGAATTATTTACATTCTGAATCTGCTCATTGGCATCCTGCCAGCATTTTAAATAGGAATATCCCTTTGTTGCAGATTCACGGTAAAGAACACCGTAATTATTTAAGGATATCAGATAATCAGAAGCCTGGATCATGTTTAGGCAGAGACTTTCGATGTCATTTTTTGTTTGGTTCAGATTTTCTCGTTCCAGTGACTGCGCCTTGTCTCGGATAATGGTCTCAGCCTTTTTATATGCCCATGAAAAAAGGGTCAGATAAGGGACGAGAAACAGTACGATGATAATGAGGAATAAACGGCATGATAGGTTTAATTTCATAAAAGTATGTTTTATCACGATAAATTCCCCCTATTCTTTCTGCTTTTAAGACCCCGAAGCGGCATCTAATGCTTAAAGTATACAATAGGGAACGTGAAAAAAAAAGTGCCTTTGAGAATTACGTAAAAAAATACTAATTTTCAAAAAATATTACCACAAGCGTAAAAAAATACCAATTTGCCTTTTCATTCTCCATTCAAAAATACGGAATACCTGGCCTATAATAAGGGCATCAATCAGAAATCAGAAGGAGGAAGGTATTATGAGAACAAGAAGAACAGTTGCATTGGGGTTATCAGCAGTGATGGCAGTTTCCGTACTGTCCGGCTGCGGAAGTTCCAGTTCCAGCACAACAGCAGATACAAAGGGGGAAAGCAATGCATCCGCAGAAAGCTCCACAGAGCCGGTCGTACTTCACTGGTGGGGATCCTTTGCAGAGAATATGGGTCCAGAACAGGTATGTGAAGCTTTTAATAAAATAGATCCAAATCTCCAGGTGGAGTACACAAGATATGTCAATGATGATGCCGGAAATACAAAACTGGATATGACACTGATGTCCGATGATTCCATTGATGTATTCCTGAACATGAATGACGTTCTTTTAATGAAGAGAATTGAGAACGGTTATATGTATCCGCTGGATGAACTGTTTGAAAGCGCGGGATTCAGTCTGGAAGATGATTATGATGAAAATATTGCCCAGAAGGAGATCAACGGCCATTATTACAGCCTTCCTGCAAAGCGCATCACATCCACCATTCTTTACAATCAGAAGATGTTTGATGATGCAGGAATTCCTTATCCAAGTGATGACTGGACTTATGATGAGTTCATTGACACAGCCAGAAAGCTGACAAAGGGAGAAGGAAATGATAAGGTTTATGGTTGGTTCTTCCCAGGATATGATGCTGGTCAGCCGGCTCTTCGTATGATCGAGAGCAAGCTGGGACTTGACTGGATGTACGCTCCAGACGGAAAATCCGCAGCAATTGATACAGACGATGTAAAAGATCTTACCGAGAAGTACTTACAGCGTGTAGAAGAAGGAATTGAGCCAAGTTATGTAGATGTAACCACACAGAAAATGGAGCCTGCAAATATGCTCTTAACTGGCAAGGCTGCCATGGTATTTGGTGACTGGGTCGTAAGAAATGTAAAGGATACAGACAATTATCCTCACGATTTCAAGGTTGGTTTTGCAAGAATGCCAAGACTGTCTGCAGATCAGGAAAATAACTATACCACTTCTTACAGCGATGACTTAAGCATCAATTCCAAATCTCAGCATCCACAGGAAGCTATGAAGTTCATAAAATGGTATCTGGAAGAAGGTATGGATTATGTTGCGCCATATGCAAGAATCCCAGCGTGCAAGAAATATGATGCAGATAAAGTGGCTTCTCTGATCTTTGGAGAGCAGTCTGATCTGTTTGATATGGAAAGTGCTAAAAATATCTATCTGACACCAACTGACTTTTATGTACGTAAGAACATGCCAGTTGCAACAGAGATCAATACTATTCTGACTGAGGAATTTGATAAGGTATTTGCAGGTGCCCAGTCTGTAGAAGAGACCTTACAAAATGCCCAAAAGAGAGCGGATGAGAAGATCGCTCAGGAACAGTAGTGCAGGTGATGACTTATGGATAAACAAAAGCGCAAGAAACTTAAAACTGCCGCAAAGGGCTATGCTTTTATCGGCATCAACCTGATAGGTGTGCTTATATTCTGGACCGTTCCCATGCTTTTCAGCTTTATTATAAGTATCTCGAAGTGGGACTTTTCCAAAGGATTTAAAGGCATTAAGATCGTAGGATTTTCCAACTACATTGAAATATGGAGGGATGCGTGGTTTCGCGCTTCCCTCATCAATAACATTGTGTTCACGGTTAGCTATGTGGTGATTTTAATCGTACTGTCTTTCATTGTGGCTTATCTCTTAAATGAATATGTAGTCGGAAAGAAATTTGTACAGTTGGGACTGTATCTGCCATATATCGTAAATATTGTAGCGATCTCCGCGGTATGGCTGGCTCTTTTTTCTAATAATGGACCGATTTTGAATTTACTTAGAAAACTTGGAATGTCAAATCCGCCGGTCTTTATTTCAGATCTTCACTGGGCATTGCCGACGATTGTGATGATCTGTGTATGGCAGAACCTGGGCTATACCGTGATCCTGTTCCTTTCCGGTATGATCAATGTATCTAAAGATCTGTATGAAGCAGCTGCCATTGACGGAGCAAACGGGCTTGCCCGTATCTGGTATGTAACGATCCCTATGCTTTCAGGAACCACCTTTTTTATCGTCATCACATCGGTGATCAACTCTTTCAAGGTGTTTGGACTAATCAACCTGATGACCCACGGTGGACCTGGAACGGCCACAACCATGTTGGTATACAACATTTACCGTACAGCTTTCCAGTTTGGTAAACTTGAATTCGCATCTGCTCAGGGAATCGTCCTGTTAGCGATCATCTTCTTCATTACCTGGCTGCAGTTCCGCATCCAGAAGCGTAATGAAGAGTAAGGGGGCATGATGAAATGAAGAACAATAAAAGAATCGCAAAAATAATATGTAGCCTCTGTCTCTGGTCACTAGTACTGCTGTGTATTGTTCCTTTTATCTGGATGGTTTCTGCCAGTTTTAAGAGAGAGGCGGATATATTCGCAGTGCCATTCCGACTGATTCCGGATTATCTGAACCTTCAGAATTTCAAAGAAGTCTGGTTTGGTAAATACAGTTATTCATTGATGTTTTTAAACTCAGCGAAGGTAACACTGCTTTCCGTTGTGTTTGCAGTAACAACTTCCATCCTTGCGGGATATGGATTTTCCAAGATAAAGTTTCCGGGAAGGGATAAGATCTTTCTTCTTTATCTGGCGACCATGATGATTCCCCATCAGCTTTTAATGGTGCCCAAAATGTTGATGTTTAAGGAAATGGGCATTTATAATACCCATTGGGCACTGATCCTTCCGGCTGCATTTTCCATTTACGGCGTGTTTATGGTGCGCCAGTACATGCTGCAGATACCGGAGGAACTTTCTGAAGCAGCTCGCATTGACGGGGCGGGAGATATGCGCATCTGTTTCCAGATTATAGCACCCCTTTGCAAGCCGGCGCTGGTAACACTGGTCATTCTGTTCTTTACATGGAGTTGGAATGATTATGATAATGCACTTATCTTCATCAATAATAAAAATCTCTACACCATCAACCTGGGACTGGTAAACTTCATGGATGAAACTGGATTAAAATACAGCCTGATCATGGCTGCCAGCGTTATCTCCATTTTACCGATCTTTGCCATTTTCCTGGCAGCGCAGAAGTATTATATCGGCGGTCTTACAGCAGGTGGTGTGAAAGGATAAAGGAAAGGATAAAGGATTGATTATGAAAAAGAAACCAAATATCATTTTTATCATTACGGATGATCAGGGGGCATGGGCAGTAGAATCGGAGACAAACCATGACATTAAGACTCCGAATTTAACACGGTTGGCAGCGCAGGGAACCACTTTTGATGAGTTTTACTGCACATCTCCGGTGTGTTCACCGGCCAGAGCCAGCATTGTAACTGGAAAAATCCCTTCCTGCCATGGTATCCAGGACTGGCTGAAAAAAGGCAATCTGGATGCATGGAAATACCCCCATATGGCTGTGATGGACGGTTTCGACATGGAAGATAAAGCCATTGATTATTTAAAAGGCCACAAGACTTATATGGAGTATCTGGCTGAAAATGGTTACCATTGTGCGTTAAGTGGAAAATGGCACATGGGTGATAACATCAACAAGAAAAAAGGATTTGAGTACTATTTCACCGTTGGAAGAGGCGGCTGCCATTATTATGATGCAGATATTTTTGAAAATGGAGTGCTTTCCATTTCTCATGAATATATCACTGACACCATTACAAACCATGCTCTTGAGTATCTGGATAAAATGTCCGGTGAAGGCGCACCGTTTTATTTAAGTGTCCATTACACAGCGCCACACAGCCCGTGGGAAGAAAATGAACATCCAAAGGAATTTAGGGATCTTTACAAGGACTGCGAATTTAAGGATACGCCGGATCTGCCGATTCACCCGTGGCAGGCAAATACCTGTCCGATCGGGGATACACCGGAGAAGAGACGGGAATACCTGACCGGCTATTATGCGGCAATTTCTGCCATGGATGCGGGTGTCGGCAAGATCATGGATTGGGTAGAGGGCCATGGCTTGGAGGACGATACGGTGATCATCTTTGCTTCTGACAATGGTATGAACTTAGGACAGCATGGTATCTGGGGTAAAGGAAACGGAACCTATCCACCAAATATGTATGATTCTTCTGTAAAGGTACCGTTCATCATCAAAGTACCTGGCTGCGAGGCACCAGGAAGCACTTGCTCTGCTATGGCAGGACAGTACGATATTTTCCCAACCATTCTGTCCCTGGCCGGCTGTGAATATGAATTGGAGTTGAAGCAACCTGGAAGGAGTCTGCTGGAACAGATCAATCATCCAACTGCTGAATATGAGGATCGTATCGTAGTTTTTGATGAATACAGCAAGACCCGTATGATCAAGAAGGGAAAATTAAAATATATCCACCGCTACGGTGATGGCCCCTGCGAATTTTATGATCTTTCCACGGATCCAGATGAAGAAAATAACCTTTATGGAAACCCAGTCTGGGAAGAGCAGATCCAGCGCTTAAAGTCTGAAATGGAAGAGTGGTTTGATCGTTACACAGACCCTAAGATGGATGCCAGAAAAGGCGGGGCTGTAGGCCGCGGACAGGAAAAAATGTGTTATGAGGAAAATGCATTTGATCAGTCCATAGAGTTATACTATAAAGATAAAGAAAAATGTAGAGTTTGACAAACAGCAGGCACTTTTGGAATCGAAAGTGCCTATCTGCATGTACATGTGAATTTAATGTCATGGACAATATGAAATCAAGTATGAACAAAAAAATCCTATGCGACATACCCCCACTTAGCAAACGCTTGAAGTGGGGGATTTTCGTTCGATTGTTTGATAGGGCAAAGCATAAGCGAGCTATCCACTTGTGTCCCACGGTTTTATCATTCACTAGACAATATGTTAATATGGATAGAATTACTTCCGCGAAGATCAGGAAACTTTCTTTTCTGTATCAAGTGATACTCCAGATATTCGAATATCTTCTCTGCATATATTGTCTGGTCATATTAATGTGCTCTGACTTGCCGTCCCATCAGTATATCATAGGATCATGCGCTCGGCAATCATATCATATTCCAATTTCTTGACATCACATCATATTCCAATTTCTAACAAATGTTTTCCGGTATTCACTGGGGGAAGTTTTGAACTTTTCCTTAAACGCACGGTTAAAGGTGCGCAAACTTTTAAATCCACTGTCAAGGCAGAGCTCCGTGATTGTATCATTGGTATTTTCAAGTCGCTGACATGCATATCCCAACCGGGCATCATTCAGGTACTGGTTGAAGTTTTTATGGAATGTTTTAGAAAATATCCTTGACAAAACATATTTGCTGACGCCCAGATTTCTGGCCATACTTTCCAGAGTAATGGAATGCTTAAAATTCCCGGAGACGTAGGATACCGTACGGTAGATCAAATCTGTGCTTCCAACAGAACCTTTCTCAACCAGCTGAAATTTCGGGATACATCTTGCCAGGATAATCTGCAGATACGCCTGGACCAATGTAATGTCGTCTTTTTGTGCGCCGAGAATGGAATTAAATGCATGATAAACATCAGGTTCTATGGAGAAAGCTTTTATTACGGGTGGCTTTGGCGCTTTGTTTTCCAAAATATCTGTAAACCGGTCAACCAGGAATGGAGAAGCATTTAAATAAATTGCCTGATTGTGCTGACATGAAAATACTTGATAGTGGTGAATGATATTTGGAAAGATAAAACCAATGTCGCCCTGATCCATATGGAAAAGTTCTTCTCCAACACCGAGTTCAACGCATCCCTCTGTAACATATACAATTTCCAGCGCATTATGCAGATGCGGTGGCCGATGGACCGGTGTCTTTTTTATTGCAATAATCTCTTCCTTTGTATTTTCGTATACTAAATGCATTTCAAAATTCTCCTAAATTAAGATAAGAAGCGTATCGCCCTGATGCAAGATTTGGCTAATAGTTACTGCGATTTGACAAGCACGCAAAGTGAAATGGTTTTATAATGAACCTGCAAACAAAAAGAAAGGGGATATTTAGGATGAATAGAATTCATAATTATATCAACGAGCTTTTAATGTTTTATGCAGATTTTTTCAATCATTTATATCGTGCGTAAAAGGGACACTGTTACTGTATCGGTAATCCGAAATAACAATGCCCTATAATCAGAAAATAATCATTTTTAGCCTTTGGAAAATGGAACCAAAGTAAATTCTAGCTGGAAAGAAGTATCATCAAACTGATATTTTTCCAAAAGAGCAGGACCACAGCTGTTGGAGCCAATGCCATTTAATGCATAGTCAAGACAGAATACGATGCTGTCGGATTCCTCCAGTTCATAGTTATGCGCAGTGTCCTCCAACTTCTCCTGTGTGTAGCAGGATGCATTGAAGGAGAATGGCTTTTCTGCTGCTGCAGCAATACCAAACTGGGATGCTGAGAACACCACATAATCACAATCAAAATGGGATTCATTTTCCTGAGGCCGGATATAATCTTCATGCAAATCGTTTATTTTGGTACGGAATAAGGCATGGTAAGCTCCTTGGTGCTTATCACGATAGCTTTCCTGTGGCCCCATACCATAAAAACTCACATTTTTCAGTCTTTTATCTAAAAACATCCGGATGCCAAACCTTGGCAGTACCGGGAATTCATCATCTTTTTCCACATACATTACAGAACTGAGTTTTCCATCGTTGTCAATCTTCCAGTTGATCGTGATATCCAGGATTTTTTGAATGGAGTCAGCAACAACAGCAACGTGAGAAACGATAAAGATACCATGCATATTCTGAATGGTTTCTACAGTGTAGGCCCTGGTGTATGCTTTATCATAGCGTGCTCTTTTCCATTCGGACTTCAGGTACATATCATTATCCGTAGGGGCTCTCCAGATATTTAGTTCCATTGGATGGATAAGATAGTTGCGGCCGGAAAACTGCATCTGTTCAAAAAGACCGGTCCTTCTGTCCAGGGTATAAGTGAAATCTTTTGAGTTTATAGTCACTTCTGTGTCTGTTTCATGTACCCGGATCTCTTTTACCTGGTCCGTTTTTTCAAGCCAGCTTAAAGCCATCTGGTTTCTTCCGTCTTCATTTTTAAGCAGGATCTCATCAAATCCAAGAATGAAATTTTTCTTCAGGAAAGGTGTTTCCTTCTTTAAACGGTATATCAGTTTCAAATAGATTTTTCCTTCGCTGGGAATGGTTACGTTTAACTCGGTCACGCCGTCTGTATGTGGCATTACAGAGAATGGAGAAAGTTTTCCTTTTTGCACGGTGGACAGCCCGTCCTTGATTACCTCAAAGCGAATATCCAGATAATCTTTTAGATCATCAAAATCCAGGTAATTATGTAAAACCAGTTTTCCAGTTTCCTGATCATAAGAGACAACCCGCACTGGTCGGTAAACATTTTTGTATTCTAAAATCCCAGTATGAGGAGTACGGTCTGGGAATACCAGGCCATCCATACAAAAATTTCCATCGTGAAGTTCTTCATCGTGGTCGCCACCATAATAATAAATGGTTTTACCGCTTTCCGTTTTTCCGTGGGCAATGGCATGATCACACCATTCCCAGACAAATCCTCCGCACATACGGTCGTCTTTCTGGATGAGCTGGAAATAATCCTCTAAATCGCCAGGGCCGTTTCCCATGGCATGGCAGTATTCCACAAGAAGGAATGGTTTGCTTCCGTCTTCTTCAAGATATTCTTCGATTTCGTTCATGGCCGGATACATACGGCTGTACAGGTCCAGATTGGAATAATCGTAGGTCACGTCATAATTGCGGTATCTGGCGCTTTCGTATTGGGTGAGCCGGTATGGATCAAATTTTTTGGTCCACCGCAGCGCTTTTTCAAAATTACATCCATACGCACTTTCATTACCTATGGACCACATCACGATACAGAAGCGGTTCTTATCGCGCTGGACCATATGCTGAACACGGTCAAGGATTGATTTCTCCCAGATTGGATCATCCGCGATTTTTTCATTCCAGCGCTTGAAACGGTTATAATCGGTATCTTCTTTCCGGTACAGCATGTATGGGCCATGTGCTTCGATATCTGCTTCTTCAATGACCATAAAACCATATAGATCGCACATCTGATAGAAGTAAGGGGCATTTGGATAATGGCTGGAGCGTATGGAATTGAAATTGTGCTGCTTCATCAGAGACAGGTCCTTTTTGATCTGTGGCACACTAACGGTAAAACCGGTTTCTGGATCGGAATCGTGGCGGTTTACACCCCGGAATTTGATTTTTTGTCCGTTGAAGTAAATTACTTTATCACGGATTTCAATGGTCCTAAGAGCAATGTAATCGACGATGGTTTCATAACTGCTTTGTAGGGTGAGAGTGTAAAGATATGGATGCTCTGTATTCCACAGAGTAGGATTTGGAATCTTAAATTCTATGGATCCGTCATCTGAGATTGTGCCGGTAGCAACTACGGCTCTGGCTTGGTCTTCAATGATAACAGAGACCGGGATTGAAAAATCAAAGGTCACATTCAGTTTGACCTTTGCAGTATTTTCCTTGATCTGGGTAGTGATATGATAATCCCAGATGGCCCGCTCTGGGCGTTTTAAGAGGTAAACATCCCGGAAAATGCCGTTCATGCGAAATTTGTCCTGGTCTTCCAGATATGAGCCATCGCACCATTTTAAGACCAGAACTGCAATGGTATTTTCTCCCTCTTCCAGAAATTCTGTAACATCAAATTCTGCGGTTGCATGAGGGACCTGGCTGTAGCCGGTATACTTTCCATTGAGCCAGACAAAAAAGCAGCTGTCAACTCCTTCAAAATTCAGATAAATTCTTGGCGGATCGATATTTTCATGGTAAGTAAATTTTCGGACGTAGGCTCCACAGGGAATATCCTGCGGGAGATAAGGCGGATCAAATGGAAAAGGGTAGCGGATGTTGGTGTACTGGGGTGAATCATATCCGGCAATCTGCCAGACTCCGGGAACAGTAATGTCATCAAAATCTTTTGTATTAAAGCTGGTCCTGTAAAATGCTTCTTTTAGGTCATAAACACTTTTATAATACTGGAATTTCCAGACTCCATAACTGAAAGCGGTCGGAATCTTCCCGGTGTTCGATCAGCGTGTTCATTTTCTGCGATGCTGGAATATAATAGGACCTCATCGGCATTGTGTTATCATGCAGTATGCTTAAATCTTCATAATAACGCGGTATCATCATGGTTAACCCCTCCTGATGTGCTGTGGGCCTTCTTCAAAAGAAGGTGGATTATATAGTTCTGCAATCGTATAAGGATATTTTACAGAATTATGCTGTGCATGTACATGAATAGAAATAGACGAAATATGCACAAAATGATATACTATCCCAAAGGGGGTATGCAAATGTATATGAATACTGGGTATCTGAACCAGTCCCACCAGGATTTTAAGGATAAACGGCAGCCACTCGTTGTTGGCAGCTGTGGCTGTTACCGCTTATCAACATATCCGAAATTGCCAACGTATCGGCCACGAGGCCGTCTGGATTATCAGATCATTTATATTGCTTCAGGAAAGGGATACTTTCATTTTGATTCTCCAGAAAATGAAACGATTGTCCCGGCCGGCAATATCGTGTTGTTTCGACCGAAGGAACTTCAAAAGTATGAATACTATGGAAAAGATAAGACTGAGGTGTATTGGATCCATTTCACTGGAGGCAATATAAAGAATCTTCTCAGAAGGTATGGATTCGCGGATAAGAAGAGAATCTTTCCTGTAGGAACATCACCAGAGTATGAGCGCCTTTTTAAGAGGATTATCCTGGAACTGCAAAAGTGCCAGGAAGAGTACGAAGAGACGCTTGTTCATTTGCTGCAGCTTCTTTTGATCGAATTTGAACGGGAACTGACAAGAGAGCATGTCCTGAAGGATGAATATATGGATCGCGAAATGGAAGTGGCTATTTCTTATTTCAGTTCCTCATACAATCTGGAGATTAATGTTAAAGAATATGCATATTCAAAGGGAATGAGCACAAGCTGGTTCATTCGCAACTTTAAAAAATATACAGGGGAAACACCCATACAGTTTATTACATCAGTGCGTATCATGAATGCACAAATTTTATTAGAAACAACGGCTTATTCAGTCAATGAAATTTCGCAGATTGTAGGATACAGCAATCCATCCTATTTCAGCCGTGCATTCCGCAGTAAGAAGGGATACTCCCCACAGCAGTATCGAAACAGAATGCGGGAGATGGAATAAGCTGCAGGAACATAGAAAGAGGAGATATGCTGTGTTTTTTTCATTTGTAATGATCATGTTTCAGATGGTATTTGTTTGCGTATGTGCTGTGATACTTTTTCTGATCGTAAAAAATATATCTACATGGAATAAGAATAACCATTCACCCAGGCTTACCGTGCCGGCAACGGTTGTGACCAAACGTACCCAGGTTACTCAGCAGCAACATGCAAATGCGGGGGATCCTACAGGTGCCCATGGTTTTAGCACAACCACCTCAACTTCCTACTATGTGACTTTTCAGGTGGAGAGCGGTGACCGGATGGAACTTAGGGTGAGTAGATCAGAATATGGACTGCTGGCAGAGAGAAACCAAGGAAACCTAAGTTTTCAGGGAACGAGATATTTAGGATTTGAAATTACTTCCTGATGCTGATAGTCTGACGACTATGCATCCGTAAGATAGATTGCCGGCAAATGGCTTTCTATGCCAGGATGATGAGGCCGAAGGGAAGTGAACGGCATGGTCAACGATGAAGAACTTTTAGTCGTAGCATTCGATATCTAACTCCGATATGGGTTTGAATCTGCGTGGGAGTGTTTGATGTTGATTGTGTTTTTTCTGGAGTGTGGTCATGAAAACCAGGAAGGAGGCCATATTAATTTTCAAGCAGAACATCGGTCAATATCCGGCCGGACTAAAAAATCCAGAAATAATAAAAGTAGCTGTATAGCCGAAAGGCAAGCAGTATTGGTGTCATGGACGCACCCTGAAAAAAGGCGGTATCCCGCCAGATTTCAGATGCTCTGGTAACTTAGTTACCGAGTAGTTCATATTCAGAATCGCCATAGACCGGCATTTTATCCTGATTCAAGAAGGTATAGCTTTCTTCCTGTTCCACATAACGTATACCATGGGTTTGTCAAGTTTTTTGTGTAAGTTTAAAAAATTTTTTGGGGAGGGAAAACTCCCCGTTTTTATACCGGAACTCTTTCGAAAGTTAATTCGTTAAAGTATCCTTTAAAAGCTCTTCCAGTTCATCGTTTATTTCACGCGCTTTCTGATAAGCGGAATCAAGCATTCATATACAACATAAAAAAGCATAAATCTTCAGTAAATGAATTATTTCTGATCAAGTATGGACTGAATTTGTTTCATTAATTGCTCGTAGTTTGCTTGATCATCGATTCCGCCCATGAAAGGTTCGCTAATGATATTTCCGCTTTTATCTACGAGAACTGTTGGTGGAAATGCTATAATGTTTCCTGCATATTTTCCAACTGTTGAATCGGAAGCGAAAGTCAAGTTTTTGTAGGAAACTCCTTGGGACTTGAGGATGTCTTTCGCTTCTTTGATCCCATCCTGATTATCATCTAATGTGTCTGTATTGATACCAACAACTTCGCCGCCCATTTTTTTAATTTTATCATTTAATTCATTCAGTTTAGAAAGTTCTTCAACGCAAGGCTTGCATCCGCTGAACCAGAAGTTTACAACCGTAACTTTATTTTTGGAGAATAGGCTTTCATCTACATCGTTACCATCCAGATCTTTCCCTTGTTATGTAAAGATTTACATAACAAGGGAAAAATCGAAAAGTTCCATCAGGTAGTAGATGCATTCCTGCGCGAGGTAAAACTCAAAAAAGTCTGTACACTTGAAGAACTTAATGCTCTCTGGAGTGTTTACCTGGACGAGTATTATCACAAGGATAGTCATGCTGCCATTGCCGAATACTACGCCAGCATGGGAGTAGAAATTCCTCCAGAAGGCATTACTCCTTTGCAGGAATTCAACAGGGATACCAGACCACTGACCTTCCTTGATGCGTCTGTTGTTGCGGAAGCTTTTTTGCATCACGCAAACCGAAAAGTTGACAAAGGCGGATGTATCAGTTTTCATGGACGGAAGTATGAAACAACCCCAGCTTTGATTGGACATACCGTAGAGATTTCTTATGATCCAGTATCTCCAGATACGCTGACAATACGGTATCCCGGCATTGTGCCATTTACCGCCACTCCGCTGCAGATAAGTTCTTATTGCAATCAGGAACAGGTAATACCAGCAAGTATGCTTCCAGTACAGCCGGAAACATCGCGTCTTCTGGATGCGCTGGAAAAGAAACATCAGGAATCGAAAGAACGACTGGCTGATGCCATTTCCTATGCATCACTGAGGAAGGAGAAGGCAAGCCATGTATGAACAGTTCTTTGATATGAAGCATACCCCCTTCACCAGAAATGTGCCAGCGGATCAGCTGTTCGAAAGCCAGGCCATGAGAGAAACTCTTGGCAGGCTCTGTTACGCTGCGGACCGACAACTCTTTGCCGTAGTAACAGCAGAACCCGGATGTGGAAAATCCACTTTGATCCGACGGTTTTACGAAGAACTTCCTAAAGAAAAGTATATCGTACTGTATCTGTCAGATTCAAAGCTGACACCCAGATGGTTCTACAAAGGTCTGTTGGATCAGCTTGGCCTGGAATCCCGCTTTTACCGCGGTGATTCCAAACGGCAACTTCAACAGGAGATTGAAATCATTCGTGGTGTCCGTCATCAAAAGGTAGTCTGCATTCTTGATGAGGCACATCTGTTAGAAAAAGAAACGCTGGAAGAATTCCGTTTTCTGCTGAATTACCGTTTTGATTCCATGAGTCCGATGGTTGTGGTGCTGGTCGGTCAGACAGAACTCTGGGACAACAAGCTGAAACTTCAAAAGTACTCCGCAATCCGGCAACGAATTGACATGTACTGTACACTGCCGCATCTGGATCGCGCTGAAACAGAACAGTACGTAAACAGCTATCTGGAGTATGCAGGATGTTCGCAAACGATATTTACTGAGAAAGCACTTGATGAGATCTATCGCATTTCAACCGGTATCCCAAGAATGATTAACTGTGTTTGCGAAAAGACGCTCATGTATGCTTTTCAAAAGCAAAATCGCCTGATTGATGATTACATGGTGAAATATGTTGCAGAGCATGAACTCATCAACGGGTAGGTTCTGGCCGGGGCATGTGCCCCGGCTTCCAGTAAAAAGGAGAAGCGGAAAATGATGTATTTACAATTATTCTTGAGCTTTATTCAGGTCGGAATATTCAGTTTTGGCGGTGGATATGCAGCTATGCCGTTGATTCAGAGTCAGGTAGTTACTAACCATAGGTGGCTTACCATGTCAGAATTTACAGATCTTATTACAATATCGCAGATGACCCCCGGACCTATTGCAGTTAATTCGGCAATTTTTGTAGGACTCAAGATTGCAGGTGTACTCGGGGCAGTGGTCGTTACGTTTGGATGCATTTTGCCGTCCTGTATTATTGTAACCGTGTTAGCAAAATTGTATCTAAAGTATAGAAGCGTGGATATGATGCAGGAGGTATTGCATTCACTTCGCCCTGCAGTAGTAGCAATGATAGCGTCAGCGGGAATTTTGATTCTTATGACGGCTTTTTGGGGAAATGGTACGGTTACCTTTGTTAAAACAAAATGGGTTATGGTTTTAATTTTTATTATATGTGTAGCTTTATTGCGGAAAACAAGAATGAATCCTATTTGGGTCATGTTATTTCTGATGAAATTTGAAGTGGGGGCTTCTGAGGAGTTTTTTGACTCCCGTTTGCAGAGAAAAAAGCCTACTATGAGAAAATGGGAAAAAACTTAAGCGTGACACCGGCCAGGTATAAGTCGGAGTTTCCGTGGCTGAAGGAAGTAGACAGTCTGGCATTGTGTAATGCACAGCTGCATCTGCAGACAGCCTATAAGAACTTCTTTCGGGATTCTTCGGCTGGTTTTCCGAAGTTCAAAAAAGAAGCCAGTAAAAAGCTATACAACCAATTGTGTGAATGGAAACACCGTCTTACAGAATGGAAGGTTAAAACTTCCAAAAGCTGGCTGGGTCCGCATCAGACAGCATCGGAAGATTGAGGAAGGTTACCAGTTGAAAGGTGCAACCATCACTCAGGAAGCAGATGAACGATACTATGTTGCTTTGTTATATTCCTGCGAGGAACCGGTGAACGAAATCAGGAAAGCTGAATCCGCGATTGGTCTTGATTTTTCCATGAAGGAGTTATATGTGGATTCCAATGGAAATCGTGCAGCATATCCTCATTTTTTCTCAAAAGCTCAGAAGAAGCTGGCAAGGGAGCAGCGTAAACTGAGCCACTGCGAACTAAGAAGTAGCCGTTATAAAAAGCAAAAGAAGAAAGTGGCACGGATCCATACCCATATCGCACATCAGCGAAAGGATTTTTTGCATAAGGAGTCGAGGAAGATAGCCAATTCCTATGATATCGTGTGCATGGAAGATCTGAATATGAAAGAAATAAGCCAGGATATGTGTTTTGGAAAGAGTGTTCATGACAATAGCCGGGGAATGTTCACGGATTTTTTGGCATATAAAATGGAACGTGCCGGGAAGAAACGGGTCCGTATTGACCGCTGGTATCCCAGTTCCAAAACCTGCAGCTGCTGTGGAAACATAAAAGAAGATCTGCAGCTGAGTGATCGCATTTATGAGTGTGCATGCGGAAATCGAATGGACCGGGATCAAAACGCAGCAATCAATATATGCAGGGAAGGTATTCGAATATCTGGAATGATGCCGGATATAGAAAAGAAAATTTCCTGATCTTTGCAATAAAAATTCCAATAATATCATTCTAATAAAACTGTGGGACACACGGGGATAGCTCGCTTATGCTTTGCCCTATAGGGCAATCGAACGAAAAACTCACACTTCAAGTGTTGGCTAAGTGGTGGGAGAGTATGTAACCCCTATCATTTTGTGCATATTCTGTCTCATAAAAGATATGGAGTTTTCCCACGCATTTTTGTATAGTAGTTACAACGTATTGAAAAGGCAGGATGACAAAGATTATTATATGAAAAGGGGATTAAAATGGAAGAGAAGACATACCTGAAATGGCATAACAAAGTGGGATACGGAAGCGGTGATATTGCAGGAAACGTAGTTTATGCGTTCCTGTCATCTTTTGTCATGATTTACCTGACAAATACAATTGGCTTAAATTCAGGAATCGTTGGCACATTAATTGCAGTATCCAAATTATTTGATGGTATAACGGATATTTTTTTTGGAACCATGATCGACCGGACAAAGAGCAAAATGGGTAAGGCAAGACCTTGGATGTTTTATGGTTTCTTTGGCTGTGCTATCACGCTCTACGGAGTTTTTGCGATCCCTACTAATATGGGTAAAACCGCGCAGTATGCCTGGTTCTTTATTTGTTATACTCTGTTAAACGCAGTATTCTATACGGCAAATAACATCGCATATGCAGCACTGACTTCTCTGGTAACAAAGAACAGTAAAGAACGAGTGCAGATGGGTTCTTTCCGTTTCATGTTTTCCTTTGCTACAAACCTTGCAATTCAGTCTATTACTGTAGGAGCAGTTGAGCTTCTCGGCAACGGTGCAGCAGCATGGAGAATCATTGCACTCATTTACTGTGTGATCGGTATCATTACCAATACACTTGCTGTATTTTCCGTAAAAGAACTTCCGGAAGAAGAATTAAAATCCAATAGTTCTACGGGACTTGAGGATGACAAGCTTACTTTCAAACAGACTGTAAAGCTGTTGTTTGCAAACAAGTATTTTTCCATGATCTGTGTGATTTACATTTTACAGCAGCTTCGTGCGGCAATGGTTAATGTGGGAATTTTCTTTATGACCTATGTTCTTTTAAATAAGAACTTATTCGGTGTGTTCTCATGGGCCAACAATATCCCTCTGATTATTGCCCTGGCGATTACACCAATGCTGGTAGCAAAGGCGAATGGAATGTACAAGCTGAATAAATACAGCTATGTATTTGCAAGCTTTTCCCGTCTGCTGGTAGTATTTGCAGGTTATATGGGAAGTATTCCGCTGATGCTATTATTTATCGCAATGACCTCTTTAGGTGAAGGCCCTTGGCAGGGGGATATGAGTGCAGTTATTGCACAGTGTTCCGAATACACCTATTTAAAGAGCGGAAAACGTATTGATGGTTCCATGTTCTCCTGCACTTCCATGGGTATTAAACTCGGTGGCGGTATCGGTATTGCCCTTTCCGGATGGTTGCTTGATATCAGCGGATACATCAATATGGACAACGCGGTTCAGCCGGCCAGCTGTATCAAAATGATGTATTTTATGTACCTCTGGCTGCCATTTATCTTTGATATCATCATTACGGTTATCCTTTCCTTCTTAAATGTGGAGGGTGCAAACCGCGAATTAATTGAAAATATGCAGGAATCATAAATCAATAGCCTCTAAAGTTTTCTTTAGGGGCTTATTTTAGAAAAGGAGAAGATAGAACATGAACGCAGATATGAAATGGTTGGATAATCCGGAAGTATTCCGGGTAAATCAGCTGGAAGCGCACAGCGATCATACTTATTATGAAAGCTACGAAGCACTGGAAAAGAAGGAAAACGCACTGATCCAGTCTTTAAATGGACAGTGGGAATTTGTTTTCAGTAAGAATGTTAAGAGCAGACCGGAAAACTTCTATGAAGAGGATTTTGATGCGAAAAACTTTGATAAGATCATGGTGCCGGGCCATATTGAACTGGCTGGATATGATAAGATCCGCTACATCAATACCATGTACCCATGGGAGGGAAAAGAATACCGCAGAGGCGCCTACAGCATGGAGAGCACCGGAGACGGAGCCGGAATGTTCAGCGAAGCTGAGTATAATCCGGTAGGTTCCTATATCAAACGCTTTGATCTGGATCCGGAGCTGTGCTCTAAGAGAGTCCGTATCTGCTTTGAAGGCGTGGAAGAGGCAATGTATCTGTGGCTGAACGGTCAGTTCGTAGGATATGCAGAGGATAGCTTTACTCCTTCCGAGTTTGATCTGACGCCATTCATCCGGGAAAAGGGCAATGTACTGGCGGTACAGGTGCACAAGATGAGTACGGCAGCATTCCTGGAAGATCAGGATTTCTTCCGCTTTTTTGGAATTTTCAGAAATGTTACCCTGCGTGCGGTTCCTGAGATCCATCTGGAGGATGTGTGGTTCCGCCCGGAATTGTATAAGGATAATGCGAGCGGCAAATTATCCGTAAATCTGAAAGTATCCGCACCAGAGAACCGTAAAAGCAATGCCCGGTTTGTGTTAAAGGATCAGGAAGGCAGTGTTGTGCTGGAAAAATCTGCTGCCCTGCAGGAGAAAAACGGAATCTACACTGAAGAAATTCAGACAGATGATGCGCAGGTAAAAGCCTGGGACAACCATCACCCGTATCTCTACCATGCATATGTGGAGCTGACGGATGAAAGCGGAAATCTGGCTGAAGTAGTACCGTATGACATCGGCTTTAGACGGATCGATGTGATCGACAAGGTGATCCATTTAAATGGGAAACACCTGGTCCTGACCGGTGTGAACCGTCACGAGTGGAGCCCTAAAACAGGCCGCTGCATCAGTATGAACGAAATGAAATCCGATATTGAATGCATCTTAAGAAATAATATCAATGCCGTGCGCACCTGCCATTATCCGGATCAGATCCCGTGGTATTATATGTGCGACGCAGCAGGAATCTATATGATGGCTGAAAATAACTTAGAAAGCCACGGAACCTTCCAGAAGCTTGGTGCAATCGAACCTTCCTGCAACGTGCCGGGATCAATCCCGCAGTGGAAAGAGGCTGTGGTAGACAGAGCCAGAACCAACTTTGAAACGTTTAAAAACCATACCGCCATTTTATTCTGGTCCCTGGGAAATGCGTCCTATGCTGGGGATGATATCGAGACCATGAACACCTATTATAAAGAGAAACAGGACGGCCGCCTGATCCATTATGAAAGCTCCTTCTATAACAGAGCTTATGAAGACACAATTTCCGATGTGGAAAGCCGTATGTATGCAAAACCGTATGAGATCGAAGAATATTTGGACAATGATCCAAAAAAGCCTTACCTCTTATGTGAGTTCATGCATGACATGGGAAACTCCATGGGTGGACTTGGCACCTACATGCACCTGATTGATAAATATGACATGTACCATGGTGGATTTATCTGGGACTTTATTGATCAAGCACTTTATGTAAAGGATGAAGTTACGGGGAAAGAAGTGCTCCGCTATGGTGGAGACTTTGATGACAGACCTTCCGATTATGAATTTTCAGGAGATGGAATTGTATTTGCAAACCGTGTGGAGAAGCCGGCTATGCAGGAAGTGAGGTATTATTATGGTTTATACAGATAATGGGAAATTGAGAGTGGTTTATGGTGACTATGTGCTCGGTGTACACGGAAAAGGGTTCGACTATACGTTCTCTTATGCTCAGGGCGGTCTGGAGTCTATTGTAAAAAACGGCTATGAATGGCTGTACCGTTGCCCTAAGCCGACCTTCTGGAGAGCACTGACAGATAACGACCGGGGAAGCAAATTCCATATTAAAAGCGGCAGCTGGATGGCAGCAGATACGTTTATCGACTGTCAGAATGTCGAAGTCATCATGGACGGTGAAATGCAGAAGCAGTATGCTCCGGACAACAATATCTATGAGGGCGACGTATCTGCAGATGAGATCATTGTAAAATTCACCTATAAGACCATCAGCAATCCTTCCGCGACAGTTCTGGTAAGCTATACTGTGACCGGAAACGGAAAAATCAGGGTGGATGTAGAATACCACGGAGTAAAGGGTCTCCCGGAGCTTCCTGTGTTTGGCATGAGATTCATTATGCCGACACTTGCAGACAGCTACATGTATGAGGGCTTATCCGGAGAAACCTATCCGGACCGGAAAGCAGGCGCTGTAAAAGGGGTATATCAGGTGAGTGATTTAAGCCTTACCCCATACCTTGTTCCGCAGGATTGTGGAATGCATATGGATACGGACTGGCTGGAGGTTACGAGATATACGAGTCTTGATAACAGCAGAAGGGATTATTCTTTGCAGATCTTAAAAATTGAAAAAACAGACGAGCCGTTTGCTTTTTCCTGCCTTCCATATACAGCAGAAGAGATTGAAAACGCAACACACTATGAAGAACTGCCGCCGGCAAGAAGGACTGTTCTGTGCGTTTGTGGCGCAGTAAGAGGTGTTGGTGGAATTGACAGCTGGGGAAGTGACGTGGAGGAGGCATACCGCATCAATGCAGAAAATGTTATTTCCTATTCCTTTGCCATCTGCTAAGCCTCCGTGCAACCGGAAAAATAACCATCGTGTGAAACGAAATGGAAATATCTGTGTATTGTATGGGGAATGAAAAATGAATCTGGAAGAACGTATAAAAGCAGGCATGCTGTTTTATGAATCCGGGCATGTAGATCCGGTCAATCAGGAGATAGAAGAACGCCTGAAAAATGAGCGGAAAGACTGCAAAGAATTGATGTTTGATTATAATCACTGCAGACCGGGAGATCAGGATCGGCAGCAATGCTGCCATTTTGCCGGGTGTTTCCATTGGCGATAATACCGTGATCGGGGCCGGCAGTGTGGTAACAAGGGATATTCCGGCCAATGTAGTAGCAGTAGGAAATCCCTGCAGGGTTTTAAGAGAAATCAGTGATCGGGATAAAGAGTATTATTTCCGGGATATGAAAGTAGATTTCCCGTATGCATCAGAAAAGAAAATGGATTAAGACAGAACCAGAAATGGCTTTCGGAAAGCAAAAGGTGGATGGATTATGAGAACGAACAAGATCATTGAGGCAATCCATGAAGGACGGTTGGATGAACGATTAACTGAGATTTATGCGGATCCGTATATTATTCCGTATGAGAAAAAGCGTTATGAGCAGGCACTTTACCAGTATAATGCCACGTTCGGTGCGGATGAAGTAGAGATATTCAGTGCACCGGGCAGAAGCGAGATCGGAGGAAACCATACGGATCATCAGCACGGGGAAATGCTGGCAGCATCCATTAACCGCGATGCCATTGCCATAGTCAAAAAGTTAAACCGGCCGAGGGTAACGATTTTATCGGATGGCTATACATCGGAAATTAAGGTCGATATTGATGATCTGGATAAGCGTAAATCCGAGGAGGGAACAACCGCCGCACTGATCCGTGGCGTTCTCGCGAAGATACAGATAAACGGATACAGCATAGGTGGATTTCAGGCGTATATTACAAGCGATGTGTTAATTGGCGCCGGTTTATCCTCTTCCGCAGCGTTTGAGACACTGATTGGAACGATCGTTTCTTACCTTTATAACAATAATGAAATATCCGCGGTAGAAATCGCAAAAATTGGCCAGTATGCGGAAAATGTTTATTTTGGCAAGCCATGCGGGCTGATGGATCAGATGGCATGTTCTGTTGGAAGCCTGGTCCATATTAATTTTGCTGATGTGAAACGGCCAAAGATCGAGCAGGTACAGCTTGACCTGGATGCTCATGGATACAGCTTATGTATCACCGATACAAAGGGTTCTCACGCAGATTTAACCCCGGATTATGCAGCAATCCCGCAGGAAATGAAGCAGGTTGCCGAATTCTTTGGTAAAGAAGTGTTGGGCCAGGTATCCAAACAGGATATTCTGAGAGACATACCACAGATCCGGGAAAAAGCCGGTGACCGAGCGATTCTTCGGGCTATTCATTTTATGAATGAGAATGAAAGAGTGCAGCAGGAAGCGGAAGCATTAAAACAGGATCATTTTTCAGAGTTTCTGGAACTGGTAAAAGAATCTGGGAATTCTTCTTATAAATATTTGCAGAATGTCTATACCAGCCGGTATATCCGCCATCAGAACCTTTCGGTAGCGCTGGCTGTAAGTGACATGGTTTTGGGCAAACAGGGAGCCAGCCGGGTGCATGGCGGCGGGTTTGCAGGAACGATCCAGGCATTTGTTCCAGAGAATATGGTGGAAGATTACCGGGAAGCAATGGAAGATATATTCGGTGAAGGCACCTGCCAGGTGCTTAAGATCCGTAAATACGGTGGTGTGAAAGTTTTATAGAAGGAGGACATGAAGATGGGTAGTATTTTGGTATTAGGTGGAGCCGGTTATATCGGATCTCACACGGTATATGAGCTGATCGATGCAGGTGAAAATGTTGTAATTGTTGACAATCTTCTTACTGGATTTAGGAAAGCTGTTCATCCAGAAGCTAAATTTTACCAGGGCGATATCCGGGACAGAGCTTTTATGGATTCTGTATTTGAAAAAGAAGATATCGACGGTGTCATTCACTTTGCAGCAAGTTCCCAGGTTGGGGAAAGCATGAAGGACCCGCTTAAGTATTACAGTAATAATTTATGCGGTACCGAGGTGCTTTTGGAGAGCATGGTGGTTCATGGAATTGACAAGATCGTCTTTTCGTCCACAGCGGCAACGTATGGAGAGCCTGAGAGCATTCCGATCCTGGAAACCGATCCGACTGTTCCGACCAACTGCTATGGCGAAACGAAGCTGTCCATGGAAAAAATGTTCCACTGGACCTCCATCGCATACAATTTAAGATATGTTTCCCTGCGCTACTTTAATGCCTGTGGCGCGCATCCGAATGGAAAAATTGGTGAGGCTCATAATCCTGAAACACATCTGATCCCGCTGATCCTTCAGGTACCGAACCACCAGAGAGAGTATATTTCCATTTTTGGTACGGATTATGATACAAAAGATGGCACCTGCGTAAGGGATTATATCCATGTCAATGACCTCGCTCAGGCACATATTCTGGCTATGAACTATCTGCGAAACGGCGGAAAGAGCGATATCTTTAACCTTGGAAACGGAGTCGGCTTTACTGTGAAAGAGGTTGTGGAAACTGCCAGAGAAGTAACCGGACATCCGATCCCTGCAAAGGAAGAAGCACGAAGAGCAGGAGATCCATCAACTCTGATTGCTTCCAGTGGAAGAGCAAAAGGTATCCTGGGATGGAAACCGCAGTATGCAGATCTGAGAGTAATCATTGAAACAGCCTGGAAATGGCATCAGGTCCATCCACATGGGTACAAAGCTGATTAAAGGGGGGAAGATTGCTATGATCAATATACAGATCAATGAACTTGTGGCTTATGGCTTAAAATGTGGTCTGGTATCGGAGGATGATCAGATTTTTGTGACAAATCAGTTATTAGACCTCTTTCGTCTTTCGGAGTTTCATGAAGAAGAAATCCTGAAAAGTCGGCCATTAGCTGAAATTCTGGAAGATATGGTCTCTTATGCTCATCAGAAGGGAATTCTGGAAGAAGATACCATCGCTTGGAAAAATCTATTTGATACCAGGATCATGGGGCTGTTAACTCCGCTGCCGTCTGTTGTCAGATCCAGGTTTCAAAGCCTTTACCAGGAAGACAGAAAAAAGGCCACAGATTATTTCTATAAATTGAGCCAGGATACAAATTATATCCGTACAGACCGCATCGCAAAAGATGAAAAATGGGTAACGGATACCGAGTATGGTCCGATAGATATTACCATTAACCTGTCTAAGCCGGAAAAAGATCCGAGAGACATTGCCCGGGCCGGCGCAGTAAAAAGTACCGGATATCCAAGCTGCCTCTTATGCAAAGAGAACGAAGGGTTTGCAGGAAATCTTTCTCATCCGGCAAGGCAGAACCACCGGGTGATCCCGATCAAACTGGGCGCAGAACAGTATTTCCTACAGTATTCTCCGTATGTTTACTACAATGAACACTGCATCATTTTCAATGAAGCGCACCGGCCAATGAAGATTGACCAGGCTGTATTTAGAAAACTATTGGAATTTGTAAAGTTGTTTCCGCACTATACGGCCGGCTCCAACGCGGACCTTCCGATTGTCGGCGGTTCCATTTTAAGCCATGATCATTTTCAGGGTGGCGGCTATGTCTTTGCAATGGCCAAGGCACCTTATGAGAGTGAATTTGTCATTCCGGGCTATGAGGAT
>ERZ791907.923-NODE-923-length-24101-cov-11.168344_pt1 | contig 24101 bp, 24 predicted proteins | sample MGYA00510145_ERZ791907 | MGnify/ENA primary metagenome ERZ791907 (study PRJEB30046, sample SAMN00792089) | human gut metagenome | study: EMG produced TPA metagenomics assembly of the A metagenome-wide association study of gut microbiota in type 2... | reverse complement strand
TCATTAAACTCTACTAATGTCTCTAATGCTTCCTTCTGTTCTTCTCTTGTACTTTCCACTCTTCTATTCCTCCATTTTAATTTTATAACGCAAATGGTTCTTGTTATCCATTTATAACATGCTTCAAGGTTTCAATCACATACTCCTGCTGTTCCTTTGTAAGTGTCGGATACAATGGCAGACTGATAATATGCGAGTAAATCTCTTCCGCATTCTTGCAATGAACATCTTTATATCCATGCTCCTGATAATAAGGGTGCATATAAATAGGAATATAATGTACATTCACTGCAATTCCGCACTCTCTTAATGCTTCAAATACTTCCCTTCTGTCACAGTTCTTTACCTGCACAATATAAAGGTGCCAGCCGCTCTCTGTTTCCGGTAACTGATATGGTGTGATAATATTTTCACAATCAGCAAACGCTGCATTATAGCGCGCTACGATTTCTTTTCTACGAGCTAAAAATCTATCCAGTTTTTTCATCTGGCTGCAACCTAACGCACACTGAATATCTGTAATACGATAGTTATATCCCAGATCCAACTGCTGATAAAACCACGGTCCATCATTGCGCGTCATCAGATTTTCATCACGTGTAATTCCATGACTGCGGAATAACATCATTTTTTTATAAAAATCTTCATTATCTGTGACGATCATTCCACCTTCCCCTGTTGTGATCGGTTTCACCGGGTGAAAACTGAACGTTGTCATATCAGATAAAGTTCCTACCTTGTTTCCCTTATACACAGAACCAAGCGCATGTGCTCCGTCTTCGATGACAAGCAAATCATGCTCTTTTGCTATTTTATGAATCTCATCCATATCGCAAGGCTGTCCTGCAAGATGAACTGCAATGATTGCTTTTGTCTTATCGGTGATTTTTCTACGGATATCTTCCGGATCAATATTATAAGTTTTAGGATCAACATCTGCAAATACCGGTGTTCCTCCGCAATATAACACACAGTTTGATGAAGCTGCAAATGTTAATGGGGTTGTGATCACTTCGTCCCCTGGCTGAATCCCTGCTGCAAAACATGCCGCATGAAGTGCCGATGTTCCGTTTGAAATCGCCACCGCATATTTTGCTCCCACATAATCTGCAACCATCTTTTCAAATTCTGTTATCTTTGGACCTGTTGTAAGATAATCTGATTTTAAAACATCTACAACTGCCTGTATATCATCCTCTTCAATTGTCTGTCTTCCGTATGGTATCATTTTTATCTGCCTCCATTTTTCTAAATCTTCAATAATGCTTCTGCCAAATGTATAGCACCTTTTCCGTCTACCATTTTCTGCATTTTCTCTGACTTTTCTTTACGCAATTCAAATTCATTCCTATAACTGGTTAAATACTGATTGATAGTTCCAGCTATATCATCCATTCTTGCATCACCTGCATAATCAATCAGCCCATCCTCCTGAAACTGCCTTACATTATCTAACTGATTGTCTGCAAATGAAAAAGAAATAGCAGGTGTTCCAATTGCGCATAACTCATACAAAGTCGTTCCACCTGCTGAAATCGCAATGTCAGCTTTCTTCATATATTGTTCGATATTACTTACTGCCTGATGAAGCTTGATATTTTTATTATTTTCGTATTTTTTCACGAATTTATTGTAGTTCGTATTATAGATACCACAAATAACGTCTATTGTTTGAAATTGATATGTATCTATACTGTCAAGTATCTGTTCCGTCACATTAAGTGGATCACTTCCTCCAGTTAATACCAGCAAATTATCAGCTTTTTCTGAAATAATTTTTGCCTCACAATTCCAAAAAGCCTGTTTTAAAGGAACATATTTCATTCCAAGCAAATATGTTGTCCGCTTATCGTTTATTTTATATTGAAACTTCTTCCAATAATTAGCGTAGCAGATAACCGCATCCACCGGGTACTCAAACAGATTCAGATCATCCATATAAACGGTGGTTACCAGTTTACTTAGCTCTGCAAGATATCTTTGTGTAACCTGATAGCTGTCGATCAGCAGTTTGTCTATATGTTCATTTCGAATTACCTGACTTAACACCGGAAGTTCCTCGTCCATATGATTCCACTGTGTATGTAAAACAATCGCATCATACCCACGCTGTTTTAATAAACTTACTGCCTGCTCATCGGCAAGAATAAATCTTACAGGCTCTCCTAAGCCACGCAGTGCATCTGCAATGGAAAGACATCGCATTAAGTGCCCCGTCGCAATCTGCGCATTCATATCTGCTCTGATATATATCATTTTAATTGCATCCTTTGCCCTTTGTCACTTCAAAAACACGATATGTCTCCGTATATCCTGCATGAAGAAACGCTTTTTGTGAAGCAGTATTCTCTGGTTTCACTTCCCCATATACTTTTTTGACATGAGGAAAGTCTTCCCACACTTTCTTGCTGATTAAAGCTAATAATTTTATTCCATAACCAAGTGCTCTCTTTTCTGCACAGATACTGTAGCCAATTTCAGCTTCATCGTCTTTTAATGTAATGCGCACCTGACCAACCGGACAATCTCCATCCATGTAAATATACTGTATACAATCTTCTCTCTTCAGAAGATTATGATACCACTTCGTATGTTCTTCATAAGATATCTCTGCCGTAGAAAAAGAATTTTTTCTTACCACTGGGTCATTTGCCCATTGAAAGAGCAAATCCATATCCTCAATTGTTGCTTTTCTTAAATACTGCTGCATATCATTCTCCACAACTATTCTCTTCCAATCATCTCAAAAGCAAGTGGTGTTCCTCTTTTTATATCAGTAATCGCTGTCTGCCCTAAAACCTCTTTAAAATACTTTGGCTGCAAACCATATTCCGGTCTGATGATCCTAATATTATCTTCTGTCAGTTTTTCACCCTTTTTTATATCTTTCACGCAGAAAACAGAGCGTCTGAACTGTAAATTTTTCTTTTCCTGCTCCGATGGCCCGTATTTCACACAGCCAATCGCTTTTTCTGCCTGTCTGATATCCGCTACCATCTGTTTAAACTCCGCCGGATTCATGGAAAAAGAAGAGTCCGGATTCTCAATAGAACGATCTATGCAGAAATGTTTTTCAATGATTGACGCTCCGAGTGCAACTGCCGTCACAGCTCCGACAGAGCCCATCGAATGATCGGACAGACCAAATGGAACTCCAAACGTCTCACCCATATTCTGCATTGTTTTAAGGTTCATCTCATCTGTAATTGCCGGATATGCGCTTGCACACTGAAGCAATGCAAAATTATCATTACCCTGATTCCTTACTGCTGCCACCGCCTCATCAATTTCTGCCAAAGTTGCCATACCTGTTGACATAATCATTGGCTTGCCTTTGGAAGCTACATATTCAATCAACGGAATATCCACCAGCTCAAAAGATGCAATTTTATAAAATTCAATACCAATTTCTTCTAAGAAATCAACTGACGTATTATCAAATGGTGTTGAGAAGAAATCTATTCCTGCCTTTTTGGCTTCTTCAAACAGTTCTCCCTGCCATTCCCACGGCGTATATGCTTTCTGGTAAAGCTGGTACAGATTTTCTCCATTCCAGGTTCCATCCGAAATATGAAAATAAGAGTTATCACAGTCAATTGTCAGGGTGTCCGGTGTATAGGTCTGAATTTTCACACAGTCAGCACCAGCCTCTTTTGCCGCATGTATAATCTCCTTTGCTCTGACAATGTCTCCCACATGATTTGCTGACATCTCCGCTATGATATATGCCGGATTTCCTTTTCCAATCTCGCGTGTTCCTATTTTCATCCTACAATCTGCCTTTCTCTTTTAACAAACGATATTTCATTTCCGCCAGTTGCCAGTCTGTCTCATTATCAATATCCTGAACTTCCAGCTCTGATATGATCATTCCCGCAGTGTTATCCGTCACAAGTTTTTTCTCTTTTTCAAACGGTGCTACCCGAAATGCATAAAACTGTCCGCAATCGTGATAGATTTCTTCTAAGTCCTGCGACCGTTTCATTGCATATTCCTGCCACTTGTATTCCAGTTTTCCATCATTTATCACCATTCCTCTTAATGGTGGAAATGAAAAAGGTACAACTGGCATCACGCTGTCCTTCTTTTCCTTCACAAGCATTTCCATTGCCTGTCTTAACTTGTTCCCTGTCACAAACGGTGCTGTAGGATAAATACAGCAGGCATTCTCATATCGTATGCCACGCTCTTTATACTTCTCCAGAACCTCCATCAGAACATCAGCTGTAGTCGCATAATCATTGGATGTCTCTGTACTGCGCATAAACGGAACCTCTGCCCCTGCATTCTTCGCAATTTCAGCAATTTTATTATCATCTGTCGAAACCATTACCGTATCAAAAATGCCCGCCTGCCTAGCCGCTTCAATAGAATACTCGATAATTGGTTTTCCACAAAATTCTTTTATGTTCTTATGCGGAATCCTTTTACTTCCGCCTCTTGCAGTTATAATTGCGATATTCATATTCTTAATGTTCCTCTACATTCTCCAACAATCTCTTTAAATCATCCACTGACAGCCACTCTGTGTTATTACTAGAACTATATTCAAATCCCTGTTCTACCCTTTTTCCACCTGCCTGAATTTTAGAAGTGTTCCACCAGTCAAAATGAGGATATACAATGAAATGTTTATCGTATTCATACGTAAGCATCGAATCTTCTCTTGTTACCATCACTTCATGAAGTTTCTCACCTTCACGGATACCGACCTCCGGCATCTCACAACCCGGTAAGATAGCCTGTGCTAAATCTGTGATTTTAAAAGAAGGGATTTTTGAAATAAATGTTTCTCCGCCTTTTGCTTCAGACAATGCTTTGATCACAAGCTGCACACCTTCATCCAGGCTGATCCAGAATCTTGTCATACGGTAATCTGTAATTGGAAGCTCTTTTCCACCATTTGCAACAATTTCCCGGAAAAATGGAATAACAGAGCCACGGCTTCCGGCAACGTTTCCATAACGCACAATAGAAAAGCATACATCTTTCGCACCGGAATATGCATTTGCCGCAATAAATAATTTATCCGATACTAACTTGGTTCCACCATATAAATTGATTGGATTTACTGCTTTATCTGTAGAAAGAGCAACTACACGTTTTACACCACAATCCAGTGCTGCATCTACGATGTTCATTGCTCCATCAATATTAGTCTTTACTGCCTCCATCGGATTATATTCACATGCAGGAACCTGTTTTAATGCGGCTGCATGAACTACATAATCCACCCCGTCAAATGCACGGTACAGTCTGTCTTTATCACGTACATCACCGATAAAGAATCGTAATTTGCCCTTGTACTTTTTAAATTTATTTGCCATATTGAATTGTTTGAATTCGTCTCTGGAATATATAATGATTTTTTTCGGTTCGTAATGCTCTAACACATACTGTGTGAATGCATTACCAAAAGATCCGGTTCCTCCGGTTACTAGAATTGTTTTTCCGTTTAACATTTTTGCCTCCTGCATCTTGCCATTGCATCCTGCAATATAATTTATTTAATATTGTTATCGGTTTTTTCTTTTAAAATTGTTAGCCTTTTCATATATATACTTGTTCACTTAATTTTTTCAGCTTATTTAACAATACTTCATTTTCCTCTTTTGTTCGTATTGCTATCCTCACATATTGTTTTTCATTCTTAATTTTCCCTCTAAGTTCCTTTATGAAAATATTATCTTCAAGTAAAGTTCCTGCAACTTTTTTCCTTTCAAGTTCATTTATTAGATTACATAGAAAATATTTACCTGTGACAGATATACTTCCAAATTATCAATCTGACATAATTCATTGTAGAAACGCATTCTCGCTACCCTTAGTTTATTCTATTCGTTCATACTACTTTCCTCTCAAACTCAAACTGTCAACTTTCCACTGGAAACAGCCTGACAAAATTCTTCCACACTGCCATTAAACCCTACTGCACGAATTTGCCTTACCAACTCATTTTCCATATGCCCATAAAATGGATAATTGTGATCACCTGCCTCCTGTATTGGAACCATATAATCTCCAAATTGTGCTACTAATACTTCATGGTACTTTGCCGGAACTGCAATTTCAATATTTTCAAATGGAAGCATAACAACTTCGTCATACCACTCTTTTTTCATTATATAGTGTTCTCTATCCAGCCAGTAAGTATAGTTTGTCAAATAATCCGCCTCATCTTTACCGCACAATGAAGCAAGAGAATCGATTAATCTCCACACTTTGTTTTTTACATCTTCATCAAAAAAAGTTTAACATTGCAGACTAATTCAAACATCCTTATACCTTCTTCTAATTTTCCAGCCTGCTCCAGGTCATTCCAATTGGTTATCAACTCCATCCCTTGTTGAAACAGTGTTTTCTGCACCTGCACAAATTCTTTATCTCTGGATATATAATCAAGTGGAAAAATATCTATTCCAATCCGCTGATATGGAAATCCATGAAACCATTTCATATAATCATTAAAACCAATTAATGTCTCATCTGCAATAACCCTCAATTGTGGCACTTCAGCCGCATTCTGCAACCGCTTTGTCTCAGCATACATTCCTGCCATGGTCATTCCATATGGAAGTTCCTGCGGTAATATTTTAATAAGATGATTATAATCTTCTCTCTTTAGACATATGTCAATATCGTCATCCCACGGAATAAATCCCTGATGCCTTACTGCCCCCAATAATGTTCCCCAATCTGCAAAATACTGCAACTGATTTCGTTTGCAAATATCTGCTACGATCTCCAGAACTTCCAGTTCTGCAGCCCATGCCCGCTTCATCATTTCAGATATTTCAAAACCGCATCTTGTCTCTTTAAAGAAAAATTTATTTGAAAATATCATTTCGACCTCTCACTATTTTTTATGTAAATGTAAAGTTTATCCTTACACAAAACTTTTTAATATTAGTTTATAATATGTTTTTATTCATAACCCAATATTTATCATTTTCTTCTATTATGCTAAACTTTTGTGCTATATAAAACTTTTGTGCTTGAATATTTTCTTTATCAACACATAATCTTACACATTTCATTCCATTTTTTCTAACTATATTCACTGCTATTTCCAATAATTTTTGACCAATTCCTCTATGTTGATACCTATTTTTTACAACAATCATTGATATAAACGCTACTTTGTTAACATAATCGTTGCAATACATTGCAACAAATCCAAGGTGTTCTCTATTTTTGTCTAAAATTGCTATCACCTTTGCTTTGTTTGCATATTTATAAGACAAATCATTCAAATAACTAAATGACAAGTTTTTATTATACAATTCACACCGAAATTCTTTTAATATAGCCTTAATAGCCAATTGTTTTTTTATCTCTAAACATTTATAAGTCATACTCTATATCTTAATTATGTCCCTTCTATCAATAAACATTTGGCACCAGGCTTCTAATCCACATGCTTTCCAAAACAATTCTGTTTCTCCCCATGGCTTTTCTTTCAAATGCTCATACCATCCCTTTAGAACATTGGTATCAATAATTCCTCTTTTGTGAGTTCCAGGTAAAATTATTTCATAAAAATAATCTCTAAATCTTTTATCTTGAAAATATCTATAATATGGTAAACCAAATCCCATTTTTCTTCTATAAGCAAAATGCTCTCCAAACATATCCGCACAAATATCTTTTAAAAGAGCTTTACCCACATATTCATTATTTCGTTTTGTAATAAGATATTGTTCTGGAATTGAAAATGCAAAATCAATAAATTCATTGTCTAATAACGGCACTCTATTTTCAATTGAATTTGCCATCGACATTTTATCCTGACACATCAACAGTTCTGGCAAATATGTCTTTATTGCGTACTTTATCTGTCTGTCAAAATTTGTGCCTTTTAAATTTTCAAACTTCTGAATTCTTTCATCTATAAAAGCTCTCTGATCATACCCTTGTAATAACAAATTGCACAATTGAGTATTTGTTTTCTGTTGTGAAATTACAGCATACTCCTCAAAACTATGAATTTGTTCTGGCTGATTTCTTACTGTCTCAATCCATATTGTTTTGTTTGTCTTAAGCTTTTCCTCTACTTCTTTTGCTTGTGTAAACATCGCATAGCCGCCTAATAATTCATCTGCCCCTTCTCCACTCAATAGGACAGTCACATATTTTTTTGCTTCTTTGGTCAAAAGCAATAACCCTACAGAATTTGGACGTCCTACCACTGTATCTGCCTGCCACAAAGTTTTCTCGTAATTTTTAAGGAAAAAATCACTATTGATAATAGTTTTATGTGCACTTACATTTGTTTTTTCACTTACATAATCAACGAATTTTTCTTCGCTATAGCCTATTTCATTACCATCAAATACAACAGATATACTATCCTTCAAAGAATCATTTCCTGTTTTAGATGCAATATATGTAACAACAGATGAGTCCACACCACCCGACAATTGACATCCTATTTTTGTGTCGCAAAGCTTTTGCCTCTTAACACATTCCCATAATTTTTCCTGCATTGCATCCTTATAAAATTCTTTTGAATGCTTTGTATGTTCTGGTCTTTCATACTTATTCACATCCCAGTATATAGTTTTTGTCATATGAAAATCCATAAAATTGATTGCCAATAATTGACCTGGCTCTACTTGTCGTACATTCTTCAATAAAATATTGTTAAGCGGTTTAAAAAATGTAATATTTTCAGAAAATGCATCTATATTTAGTTCCCGTTTAAAGTCTTTTAACTCTAAAAAACTTTTTATTTCAGATGCGAAAGCAAACCTATCCCCTGTTGTCGTGTAATATAATGGTTTTATTCCCACTCTATCCCTAAGTAAATAAATCATATGTTTTCTTAAATCACATATACATATTCCAAACATACCATTTAACATATCTGGAAGTTTATCTATACCATACTTTAAATATAAATATAACAATATTTCCGTGTCAGATGTACCATTAAATTTAATACCATCAAATTCTAACTCTCTGCGATAATCAAATGCATTATATATCTCTCCATTAAATAAAACAAATACTTTTCCATCTGAGCTTTTCATCGGCTGATGTCCATTCATACTCAAATCCAAAATACTTAGTCTATCAAACCCAAACATACCATCCATGGGGTCACCATACTTTGCATTTTTTTCAAGATTATATGATCTTTCATTTGAAATATTTATTCCAAGAAGTCCGTAATCATCTGGTCCCCTATGTGTCTGCATCTCTATCATCGCAGTAATTTCATCTGAACAATATTCCTTTTTCCCTCTTCTATTTAAAAAGCCTGCTATTCCACACATTATTTATTCTCCAGCAATCTTCGTTGATAATATTCATCCTGTAAATATTTTTTCTGACAAACTATTTCAAATGTATTTTCCTTATAATAATCTAGTCTCTCAAACCAAATATCTTCTTGTTTTTCCATATTTTCTAATTTTTGATAAAACTCCTCTGTATGATATTCTTTTGGAATCCAAACTACACCACAATCATCACACACCATTATTGATTCATCATATTTCTCTTTATGTTGAAGTTTTAGTTCTTCACCAATATCTGTTTCTAGCTGTCTATTAAAACATCCTACCGGATTAAATCCTTCACACCAAACTGGATAATTTTCTTTAATCAATGCTGCCGCATCTCTGACATTTCCCTTGACAACTAATCCCTTACATCCGCAATATAAAAGAATATATTTTGTAACCAATTCACCTAATATTGCCCTGTTTTTACATTCAAACACATCTACAAAAATGATATAATCCTCTGGTAACTCACATATCTGCTCATGCACTCCCCAATTGCTTTCTCCATGTGCATATATCCACTTTACCTTTGCTGCCACATAATGTCCTCTATTGACCGCTCGGATCCCGTCAATTGCCCCACTTTTTCCAAGACAATCTGCAACTTCTGTTGTACTCACTCTATTTTTTCGCAAATACTCTATTATCCTATCTGATATATTACTCATCTTTTTCCCTTCACTCATTGGACTATAATCTTTACTTTCTGTTCAACTTCATTCATTACTTCATTTAAATGATTTATATCTCCAGCAACTGCAATATAAAAACCAATTCTCAAGCTGTCATTTTGTGCTTCATATATCAAACTACCTACTTGAAAATGAAATTCATAGAAAATAATTTCTGGCTTTTCCTTCAGTAACTCTTCACCCTCTATTCTTACTACTCTTCCCTCTTTTTCTTTAATATCAAAAAATTTCAGTACTGCACATTTTCCATCATTAGAAATTAATCCTGAAGAGTTTGTCTGAATTCCTAATGTATTATCTATCAATACTTGATATGTATCCATTCCGGTAATTGCAGGAACAATCTTTGATGAAATAAAATTGCCTCCTCCTCGAGCACCTATTTCAATCAAAACAAAATCTTTACCATTAAACTTATATTCTGCATGCGTTAAGCCAAAAGGCAATCCACTTTTTTCAATATAATAATTGTTCTGTCTAATTAATCTTTCATAATTATATTTATCATCTGAAGGCGAAAATAACAATTCACAAGCAATATTGGAATTATACTGAAAATGTTTCTTTTTTGATATAGCCAAGCTATAATGTTTTCCATCAACAATAACACCATCGACTGTAAATTCCCGTCCCTCAATATATTCTTCACATAGAACTTTCTTCTGTCCTCTTGTGTATTTTTCAGTTTCTTCATAGTGCTCTTTTAAATCATATATAGAAGTAACTGTAAACACTCCCCTGCTGCTATTGCTATTCAAAGGTTTTATAATTATCTTCTGATTTTTACATTCTTTAAAAAATTTAATCGCATCTTCTAAGCAATCACACTCTTTATATCTTGGACAGGGTAATCTTAATTTGCTACTAAATTCACGCATCAAATACTTATTCGTATATAGCTGAGCCATATCATTTCCTATCGAATTAGCACCTATCTGTCTATTTATATAAGCTACTGTCGATGTAGCGATATCGCACTCATCAGATAATACTGCTATAACATTATTTTCTTTTGCAATTTTCAAGCATCTATCCACATCTAAAATATCTGCATTATCAAAATAATCAGCAATTTTTAAACCAGGTGCATTATCATTAGGATCTACGCATATTACCTTATACCCTATTTTCTGTATTTTTTTTATCAATCCAATCTGTGACTCTGTGCCTGGAAGAACCATAATTTTTTGTTTCATCTTATATTCCTTCCATTTATATTGTCTAATCAATTTCTTCGACAACCCTGTTAACAATAAATGCTATTCTATCAACATCTTCAAATTTAAGTTCTGAATATAATGGTAAAACCAAAATACAATCAGAAAATTTACGTGCTTTCTCTAACAAGTCATTTTTATATTTATTTCTAAAACATGCTGCATCTGCTGTAATTGGATAAAAATATTTTCGCGCAAATATGTTTTCATCTCGTAATGCCTGATACACTTTATCTCGTTTAATTTTATTTTCAAAAACAACTGGAAAGTAAGCATAATTTGGTTCTAAATTGTCATCATAACAGTTAAGTCGCATATACTGTTTATTTAATTTTTCCCAATATCTTTTTACTATTTGTTTTCGTAACGAAATATTATTATTAATATATCTTAAATTGCAAATTCCCATTGCAGCCTGAAACTCATTCATCTTTGCATTTGCACCAACTGAAACCACTAATTCTTCATTTCTTATTCCAAAATTTTTTAAATTATACAGTTTTTCATATATATCGTGACTAGAAGTACATACACATCCACCTTCAATTGTGTGATATACCTTTGTAGCATGAAAACTATATATGGATATATCTCCAAAATTTCCTATTCCCTCTCCTTTATATTTTTCTCCAAACGCATGTGCTGCATCATATACTACTTTAAGATTATATTTATATGCAATTTTGTCAATTTCTTCTACATTGCAAATATTTCCATACACATGCACTGGCACAATTGCCACGGTATTCTCAGTTATTAATTCTTCAATTTTACTTTCGTCAATTGTAAAATCATCCTTTACATCGCAGAAAATAGGTTTTAATCCATTTCTTACTATTGCATGCGTCGTCGAAATAAAAGTAAATGGTGTCGTTATTACTTCCCCCCCCTTTGGTAAATCCAATACCTGAAGTGCTAATTCCAATGCCATATGGCCATTCATCATTAAAGAAACTTCCTGCACATCAAGATATTTTTTCAATTCCTTTTCTAGTTCTTTATGATACTCTCCCATATTTGTAAGCCATCTATTCTCCCATAACGGCTTTATCATTTCTACATATTCTTCAAATGGAGGCATAGAACTCTGTGTTACATATATTTTTTTCTCCATAACTATTCCTCACTCGTATTTATTTTTCATTTTTTATAATATTTTGTTTTAAAACATTAACAAATTTCTCGACATTGCCAACATTATCAACCTTGTACAATTTCTTAGTTCTTTCTCTGCAATATTTCTTTTGACTTTCCATAAAATCATGATCATGAATATATCTATCAACTATCCTTGGCATATCTTCTAACTTATCACATACAAATCTTTCTCCCACCTGTGTAACATCGCAATTAGGCAAAGTTATTATTGGCAATTCATTGGCTGCCGCATAATATGCACCTGTCCCTCCACCTTGACGAGGCGGATTTAGATATATATTTCCGATTTTCATTATTCCCATAAAATCTTCGACTTGACCAATAAATTTATATCGTGATGAAAAAGCTCCACTTTGCATTTGTTTTTCTAGCCGTTCGCACTTTCCAACAAATGCAACCATAACATTACTCTCCATCTTCATTATATCATCCAGCATCTTTCTTACGTCATCCGAAACCTCATAATCCAATCTGTTCCCAGCTATTAAAATCACAAATGTATTTTCATTTATACCATAATCACTTTTTTTATGTATCTTATTAGCATTGCTCACACTAAGTTCATCTATATGTTCCATTTCTAAAACTATTTGTTCATTTGTCAGACACTCTCTAAATTTTCTATCTTCTTCTTCAGTATACCGAAAATATCTAGCAACATAGCGCACTGTTGTCAATGGTGGTGTCTTTACACATGCCATACTGCATACCGTTGTAAAGCTTTCTGCCAAACACGAAAATATATTATCTCCTCCAACTTCTAAAACAAATTCCGGGTTGTATTCTTTAATAATTTCAAGTGCCACTTCTGTCTCTCTATAAAAATTTTCAAAAGAGAAATAAATGACATATCCATCAATTGACTCTCCAAAATAATCTACATGTATTTTCCCTGCACTTATATATTTACAATTTTCTATCTGCGAATCATACCACTGATTCCAATACTCTTCTTCGATATTCCCCATATATGTACACAATATAAATGTTTCATACCCTAATTTTTTAAAATATCTACATATATTAACAATCTTTGCAGTTGGCGCATGACTTTCACTCAGAAACGTTCTGCACATTATCATTATTTTTTTTGTACTTCTTTTGAAATATGGAATATACTCTATATTACACATAATTTCTTTTTTCATTTTTTCAACTTGATTTTGAAAAATAACTCGTTGACGTTCATAATGCACTTTTTTTTCTGTCTCTATTGGTGATCTAAATAAGTAACTATTCATTTGAAAAAGTATGTTCAGAACGTTACTCGCTGGAAGTTCTTCCTCCAATAAAATTTCTTCTATCTTTGTCTGAATTATAGGTTTTCTAATAATTTGAAGTAAATAAGACATAATCAATATAGATTCTAAACCATTCCCCTTTAACAGATCCAGGCTTTCATTTTGATCTCGCTCGTTCATTTCAACAAAATATCTGTTTACAATATCTTTTTTTTTATTAAGCATTTCAAAATCATATGATTTCATATATTCAATACAGTCTATTATTTCATTCAAAAATTGCTTCATCTTTATCATTTCCTTTTTTACATATTTGCATTCTTGTTCCTTTTGATTATAATAGAAATAATAAAATAATTCCATATTCAAAAGAGGTATAACATGATTATTTTATTTTATCGATATAACAGTATATGCGAGCGTGACATTATAAAAGCTTTCAAGGAACTTGGCCATCAGGTCACTACCATTGACACCGAGATTTTTCGTAAAGATGTAACTCCAAAAGAAACTTTATCTCTGGTTCATAACGAACTCACTCTTCATTCCTATGATTTTGTATTCAGCATCAACTTTTATCCCATCATATCAGAGGTATGTAACATCCACCATATCCGCTATGTAAGCTGGATTGTTGACAGTCCGGTTTTAGAGCTTTTTTCCAAAAGTATTTCGAATTCATGGAACAGAATTTTCTTATTTGATTCTGCTCTTTTATCTGACTTTGTGAAATATAATCCAGACTATATTTTCTATCTACCGCTCGCCTGCGATGTGGAAGATAAACAGTCTTATATCCAGCATGCAACTGCATACGATATGGAGAAATTCACACACAAAATCTCTTTCATTGGCTCCCTGTACAGTGAGAAAAATCCTTATATTTACCTGCGGGATGAATCCGACTATATGAAAGGATATCTGGACTCTTTGATGGAACTTCAGCAAAAAATTTACGGAACTTACCTGATTGATGAAATGATAACACCGGAAATTGTCGAATACTTTAATCGAAATATGGAAAAGAAATATGTATTCCCGAAAAATCATATGCTGACTATAAAGCCCTCATCAGCCAATATTATATTGGAACCAATATTACTGTTTTAGAAAGAACCCATCTCTTAAAAATGCTATCCTCTATTTATAATGTGGATCTTTATACATACAGTGATACTAAAAACTTACCTTCCATACATGCACACCCTGGTGCCAACGCTATTAAGGAAATGCCGGTCATCTTTCATCAGAGCCAGATCAATCTGAATCTGACTTCGCGCCCAATACGAAATGGTGTATCTCTTCGCGTATGGGATGTTCTTGGCTGTGAAGGTTTTCTGCTTACCAACTATCAAAATGATCTGATGCAGCATTTTATTCTGGGCGAACACCTTGATATCTATACGAGTGAGGAAGAACTTCGTGATAAAGCTGCATATTATCTTGCACATCCGGCTATAACGAAAGAAATCGCACATAATGGTTATGAATATGTGAAAAATCACCATACTTATAAAATCCGTTGTGATGAATTAATTCGAACTGCTTTTGCACATTAACTTGTTTACACCATCAGATATATTCTGAAGGTGCTGTTTTTTATGCAAAATCTTCCATAATTAATGGTAAATCTTCTTTTAACTGTTGTATCGCATCCTGATATGCATTCAGCAATTCCTGTCCCTGCTCTACAAAATCATTTATGAGTTTCAATGTGGACTCATTTTCCTTATATTTTAATAATTCTCCCTGTATTTCATAATCTGTCTGGGCAATATATGCTTGCAGCATACAACTGACAAAGGATGCATCTATTTTTTCATTATATGCTGCAATCTCATCCATCGCTTTTTTCATCTGCATGAAATTATGCTTTCCTTTTCCATTCAAGCTATCCACTTTTCTGTAAAGCTTATGTGTGTCCCCGATTAATTGTCCAAGCTTTTCCATTTCTTCTGGTATTTCTTTTATTTCGCAGATAAATTGATTTCTCTCTTCCTCCGTAAAATACGCCTCTATATCAAGAAGCTGTTTTGCATCAAAATCCTTTTTGCAATACTGGCCGATGGCTTCTGACAGGGTTATAAACTCTGTTCCGGCAATCTTTGCCCCACCTTCGGTCGCATTGATTACTTTTAAATCATCATAAGCCGTAATATAATTTTCAATCCACTTACGGTAAATATTCATATTGGCTTCTGTCATTACCATATTCCCAAAATTATCTTCTACTTCGATGTATTTCTTTTTGTTCGTATCTACCTTATCATTCCCCTTTCCATAGGCTGCTTCCGCATGCTCTACTCCTCCCGGATAGGCGAGATCCTGTCCCACAAGAATAATCGTCCGAAATCCCATTTCATAAAGCAACGATAAGGCATTATTTGCTACGGAACCGCCCGAAGGAAGCTGTATCGTATCCTTTCCAAGTTTTTCTATAATTCTTTTTAAATAGCTTTGCTCATCAATTTCATAAAAATGCCTTGCATGATTCTTTTTTACCACCTCTTTATTCGAATTCATAGATAATGCAATGGGAATATTCTCAAATTGTGCATTTTTAAATAAATTCAAAGGTTTTCTGGAATCAATGCTCATCGTCAGGTCTGGAATAATTCCATGCTCCAATACCGTATTTAATGCCGTATCTACCACCATCAGAAACGCTTTTCCTCTGGCTTTTTTTAAATCTTCTACCTTTTTATCTAAAGAAGGTCCCGCTGCAACTAATATTGCCGGAATATCCTCCATTTCTTTTTTCTTCATAATATCTACCAATTGAATGATTGAATTTGATTCCATCATATCTCTGGCAAGTCCGTAAGCATTGTGCTGAATCTCCACGCCTCTTAAAATCATCGTGTTCCGTGTAAATATAATTAATTCCACTACACTCTTATATACATCCAGCATCTCCTGATATTCCTGCCTGAAAAGTTGTAAATAATTCGGTAAAACTGCCTGTACTACCAATTGAAAGTTAGAATAGTCTAATATCGACTGTAGTGCATGAAAAAAATACTCCTCGCAAATTCCTTTTACAATCAGGCAGACATTTTCTCGCTCTGCAAGTTCAGCAACTTCTTCATACTCCATTGCTTTCCAAAAAATGTCCTGACATGGTTCATACACAATCACCCGGCAGGCTGGTCTTTTCTCGCATAATTTTAAAATACTTTTTCCATCGGATAAGCCATACACAATGATAACACTATTATCATTCATATCATTGCATTCAAACTGTTCTGACCACTCTTCTGCTGCTTTCTGCGCATCATAGCAGCTATTTAACGGATAAAATCTATTGTTTTTCTCGACAGCCAAGACTTTTCCCTGTTCTGTATCTGCTTCTATAATGTGATACAAATCAGTTCTGTTGCTATATAATTGTTCCATTTTTTCTATAGACAATGCCGTAAGACGATCTGTCATCCCTATTACTGTTCTCTTTGCATTTCCATGAAATACCATATTATTCTTCTCCCCGCTCCAAATATACCTGCAGCGCATTACTCACTTCATACTCTAATGTATCTGCCAGCAATACTTCATCTTTTTGCGTATATGCTTCATCCAGATTCTGTAACTGCTGCAGTAAGATATCCATAGGGAACTCCTCGCCTTCATTTATCTTCTGTTGTGCCCAGTCTACTATTTCCGTCATTCTGTAAACCAATTCCTGTACATGTACATTCACATAATCCCATGCGTCGTCGGAAGCCTGCCGTAAACGCAACGTCATCTCTACTACAATCTGTACAGTATCTTTCATTTCACTTGTCTTACTCATTTTGCCTCCATTATTGTGAAAAAAATAGGACCGGCAATGCCGATCCTATTTGTAATTCTACAGTTGCGATTACTGTAATAAGGAGAGAACTCCCTGTGTAGACTGGTTAGCCTGAGCAAGCATAGACTGTCCTGCCTGAGCAAGGATGTTATTCTTGCTGTATTCAACCATCTCTTCAGCCATATCTGTATCACGGATACGAGACTCTGCTGACTGAGTATTCTCAGCAACGTTGTCTAAGTTAGCAACTGTATGCTCCAATCTGTTCTGTAATGCACCAAGTGCAGAACGCTGTTTAGATACAGAAGAAATAGCATCCTGAAATGCTTTCATAGCTGTTCCTGCCTCTGCAAAAGTAGTAACTTTATTATTAGTACCAGCAGTAATACCAAGTCCAGTAGCATTCATAGCTTTGATTGTAATAGAAATTTTCTGACCATTCAAAGCCCCAACCTGAAGATTTTTACCTGAGAATTTACCATCTAACAAATTCTGTGTGTTGAACTGTGTTGTAGATGCAATACGGTCGATTTCAGATGTCAAAGCATTGATCTCAGACTGGATAGCATTTCTATCAGATGTTGTATTAGTATCGTTAGCTGCCTGTGTAGCTAATTCGTTCATACGCTGTAAGATAGAATGCGCTTCATTTAAAGCACCTTCTGCTGTCTGGATAAGAGAGATACCATCCTGTGCGTTGTCAGAAGCTTTATTAAGACCTCTGATCTGGCTTCTCATTTTCTCAGAAATTGTTAATCCTGCTGCATCATCTGCTGCACGGTTAATTCTGTAACCAGAAGATAATTTCTCTGAAGATTTTGCCTGCTGTCCTGTTGTGATTCCTAACTGTCTGTTAGCGTTCATCGCTGTAAGATTGTGCTGTACTACCATTATTTTTTCCTCCTTGAATGTAATGCAGCGTCCATGCTGCATCTGTACTTTATGTACTTGTTTTGTCATATTAGGTTTCTATTCTCCCAGCCGTACGCTCTGCTTGAACTTTCACCTGCAAGTAATTTTCTTTACTTGACTTATATATCGGAGATTCCCCCCAATACTTTATAGTAAAAAAAGATTTTTTTCTTTTTTTCTATCAATTATTTCTTATTGTCAAGAAAATGCGGTTCCACATATCCCTTCTTCATCATATTCTTATAGTATTGATTCACAACTTTCTGGCTGGAACGGATTTCTTTTACCTGCTTTTTCACACTGGTAAATTTCTGTTCCATCAACTGTTTGTTACGCGCTTCCTGCGTCTGAATCTCCATGCTTTTCTCTGTCAGTGCACGTATACTGCCCTGCATCTGAAGAATTTCATCTTTATAAAGTTCTTTATTCGCCTGAAGTTCCTCACGTACTTTTTCATATAGTTTCTCAAAGCCATTATCCAACAGCTCTAGCTGTTCTATGAGTTTTGATTTTTCTTCTACTGTCTTATCAAAGTCGTCCGGATCTAAAGATGGATTCTCCAGTTCTTCTTTCTGACGCTTATTGATCTGTATGATGCTGTTTAAAACCTTCTCTTTCTTCTGAAGGCTTTGTAGCATGATTGTAATATACTGGTTGTCTGCCATAGTACCATTCTCCAATTAATGTGTTCTGCCGGTACGCATCACTTCTTTCCAGGTGTCACGCATGGTACGCAGATGTTTTAACACTTCTTCCATAATCTCTTTATCTTTTTTCATATTAGCTTCACGAAGCCGGATCATGAGATAAGAATAAACCTCGTCAAAGTCTTTCGCAACCGGGTATTTATGATCTAATGTGGATTGAAATTCTTCAATAATATGCTCCACTTTCATAATGTTTGTGTGAGCTTTCATAATATCCTTTTCCTCAATCCCGACGATTGCAAGATTGGCAAATTTAATTGCTCCTTCATACAGCATCAGTGTCAGCTCCGCCGGTGACGCTGTCATAATTTTGTTGTTAGCATACGCTGCATATCCCTGATTCGCTAACATAATACCTCCTGATATTCACTGTGTATTAAGCAGAGCAGATATATTTATATCTGCTCTGCTTTGTAATTCTCTCTTTAGCTTATTATCTCATACATCAACTGCCAAATAAACCACTTAATGAAGATGTCTGGCTGTTCAGTTTAGAAAGTGCCGTTTCCATAGAAGAGAACTTTTTATAATAATAATCTTCTTTGTCCTGTAATTTTTCTTCCCATTTCTTGATCAGATCTGTATAATCGCTATACTCTGATGCCATCTCTTTATCATTATAAACTGTATAAATACTGCTTAATGATGATGTCTGCATTTTCTTATGAACCGAATTGTAAAGATTAGACGCCAGTCCCTGCATGAAATCGATCACTGTATCCGGGTCGCTCGTAATTGCAGTCATCAGCTTATCTGCATTACCGGAAGAATTAGCATCATCTTCATCGCCATCAATATGATAAGCATTCTGCTGATTTGCCGGTGCATTCAGATATCCTAATGTCTTGATTCCAAAATTGGACAAATACATTTTCTTTCCGTTTACCTCAACCGCACCGCTCATTGCAGAAGTCATAGCGCTCATAAGGCTTTCCAGATTATCGTCACGTCTCAGCAAAGAATCTTTGATCTTCTGCTCCCACTTCTCTACTTCTGTGTCAGACATTGCATCTTTTTCATCATCTGTCAGAGGCTCATAGCCTTTTGCGGAATCTGCATTGTACAGAGATGTGATCTCATTGATCAGGCTGTTGTACTGTGACAGGAAGTCCTTGATCTTATCATAGATTCCCTGCGTGTCAGTAGATGTTGTGATACTGATTGCATTCGCATCACTTGCCTTTCCATCGGTATCGGTAACTACCTGTGCCGTAATATTTAAGCCGTTGATGGAATAGCTGTTAGAGCTTCCTGTGTATTTGATTCCATTTAAATAGATCTCAGAATCACAGCCATCGATTTTCCTGGCATCTGTATTGTATTCAATACTTGTGTTATTTGCAATGTCGTGTGCTGACTGTACCTGTTTTACAAATGAAGCAATCGCAGCATCTTTTTCTGTACTGTCTTCCATTGCGGCAATATCAGCGAGCACCTGATTATTATCCATGGTCTTCTGGCTGGTATTCATTGTCGTTTTGTTGGTGGCGATAGCCGCGGCAAATGTATTGGTAAGGTCTGTTACGCCCTGTGCCGCATTTTGGGCATAAGCCGTATGTACTTTATCGATAATGCTCTTTCTGGAATACTCATTACTATCCTCTAAAGTGGTATCAGCCGTATTTTCATAAGTATTCACTGTGCCGACATTCGTTGCCAATGTAGAGAGATATGAACTCATATCTTCGTCTGACAATTTCATTTCATCCTGTGCCTTTTTTGCCAGATCTGTATAAGCGGTCGTTCCGGATTTTGCGTTGCTCAACTCGTTAGAGTCCTTGGTATAAACGGTCTTTGTCGCCTCTTCTTTTTTGCTGGCTTCAAAAGCGACCGTTTTCCCATCAGCTGTCTTTTCCCAGCTGCCGTTGACTTTTCTTCCTGTTGTCTCAACTAAATTGCTGCCATCCACAAAATATTTTTTTCCTTCTTTATCTACATAAAGTCCGTTCTCATCTTCGCTGTACTCATTGCCGTCTGATGCAGTGATCTTGTTGTATTTTACTTCACTTGCTGTAGCAGTATAATATTTTGTTACAGAATCAGTTGTCTCACTCTGGATGTAGCTTTTATTCCCACTTGCATCTGTATAAGAATAAATGACGCTTCCATCATCGTTTGTCTTTTCAGTCTTATAAATATTGCCATTGCTGTCCATGACAGACTGTGCGCGATCCGTTGCGGACATCTGCACCAGCTTCACCATCTGATCCTGCTCTGCCTCACTTAATCCGCTCTTTGCAAATGCATCTTTCATTGCCGCATACGCAGATGCATAACCATAGCCTGCGCTTATGTTGCTGTTCTTGGCATCAGCTGTCTTATATGCGGTCTGGGCATCCTGATAGGCTTTGATCGCTTCATTTACTTTTGCTGTGATACCTGACTGCGTTCCATCACCATAATACTGCATGTAGGTTTTATAGGTTGCGTCTGTTGCATCTGATTTTACATTCAATCCCAGTTTCGTCAACGCATTCGCCCCATCCACATTGCCACCGGTCAATGTAAAGTCATTGTCCTTACCGGTATCTTTGGAGCTCACGAAGATACGTTTGTTGATATCATCATAGCTTGCATTCACGCCGGCTTCTTTCAAAGAATTGATAAAGTTGTTGACCGTAGTGCCCTGGCTGACTTCGATATTCTTCTTTGTTCCATCACCTTTTGTCAAGGTGATCGTACCGTTTCCGCCTGTGTAGCCCAACTCAGCGAGTGTGGTTCCGGTTGTGGTACTGTCATCTAATTTACCACCGGTCAGGTATCCTGCCTGTGCTACCTTAAGGATGTTGAGCTTCTGTGTACCATTTGGTGCAGAGCTGCTGGCTGTAACCGTCGCTTTTGTGGAATCAGATACTTTGGTTGATTTCAAATTGTAGTTTTTAGAGAAACGCAGACTGTCCAAGCTTGTATAGAAGCTGTAAACTTTTGTGTTTAAAGTCTTCCATGCGTCCTGTTTCCAAGAGAGCTTGGTCTGTGCTTTTTTGTATTTATTGGTCTTGTAACTGTAAGAAGATACTAATGCGGAAATGATTGCTTCGGTATCTAATCCTGAGTTCAAACCTGTGATTCTGATTGGCATAATCCTGCTCCTTTCAGTTTTGTAACTTATTTATATCATTTTCTGTTTGCATCTGTCACTTGTCTATTGCTGCTCCTGTCTTTTGGACAGTGATCTACAGTTTCTTATCCACTAATAATCCGGCCATCTCCCAGACTTTTGCGATCATGTCCAGGGTTTTCTCCGGCGGATATTCTTTCAGGACTTTCTTCGTGTCTTTGTCAACGATCTTGATGGTAACACGGTTGGTTGCATCATGGATTCCGAAGACTGCCTCGGAATTGTGTGCCTTCTTATTGATTTCGTCAACTGCTTTCTTGATCTGGGAATTCTCGGAGATCGTCTGCTTTGCCTGACTGTCGTCCCGGTTTCCGTCTTTGCCGTTTTTGTCAGTCTCTTTCGTGTCGATCTGAATGGTTTTCTTCATGAGATCGTCAGAAGCTGCTGCGTTGGATGCAGTTTCCACTTTTGCCTGACTCTCTGCTTTTACATCTGATGCGGATGAACTTCCCGCGTAGGACATCCCTGCCCCTTTCATAGACTCTATTGCCATTGTTCTACACCTCCGTGTGCATAAGCTTGTGTTCTTCCATGGTTGCGGTCCGGATCTCTACAAATGCCGGAACGCTTATTTTTCTAAATCATATATCGGTAGTTTTCCTGTAAAATTAATAGCTGTCATGCAATTTCCTGCTTTGTGCCGCTGTTGTTATCTGATCAGGGTTTCATTTTAGCAAAATATAGGATATAATTCAATCGCACCGGAAATTGAGCCCGCAATGCGTTTATGTTTTTTACTATTATAAATAGGAAAGGATATTGTTTATTATGTTATATATCATGAGACACGGAAAAACTGACTGGAATGCAGTCCACCGCCTGCAGGGAAGCGAAGATATTCCTTTAAATGAAGAAGGCCACCAGATGGCGAGAGACGCGCGGAAAAAGTATGGGGATCTGCGATTTGATATCTGCTATTGTTCGCCCTTGCAGCGTGCGCAGGAGACTGCTGAAATTTTTCTGGAAGGGAGCGGCACGCCGATCCTGACGGACGACCGCCTCCGCGAGATGGGATTTGGCATGTATGAAGGAACAGAACATGTCACACAGAAACCGGAATGTCCGGTATACACGTTGTTCCATGATCCTGTCCATTATCATGCTGTAGATGGTGCGGAAAGTCTTGAGCATTTGTATGCCCGCAGCGGCTCTTTTATCCACGATGTTTTAACGCCGGAAGTTGTTTCCGGAAAAAATGTACTGATCGTCGCCCATGGAGCCTTAGACTGCAGCCTGATCTGCCAGTATGAAGAGATTCCTCTTGAGCATTTTGGGGATCAGCTGCTCGGTAACTGCGAGCTTAGAAGATTAGTTTCATCAGCCAATGTGTGAAAACAGATACTGCAGAACGTCATCTGTGAATTTTATCGCATGCACACCAATGAATGTGGAGCCGTCTTCCTGCTTTTCTTCGCGGGAAACCTCCGCATACATGATCAGTGTTTCTGCCACAATGATCACCTGTTTTCCGAGAAGGCCTTCATGCCCCTCCGGCACACAGATTCCCATGCCTAACGGACTGATGTCTTTCACGTCCACGTAAATTTTTTCCTGTGTATCGCAGATTACGACAACACCATTTGTCTTGTATTCTACCCTCGATATTTCTCTTCTTTCTTCCATGAGTACCCCCTGTTTTTATCATTTCTGTCCTGACTGCCCTGTACAGGCAGAATTGTCTGTATCAGATTGTCTGCATTATTCAAAGATCTCCTGTACATCATCCAGATTTCCGTCTCCGGTGAGAAGCAATGTCACTCTGCTCTCCGCCTGGCTGATATCCGTGGTCGCCTCAACGCAGAGTTCGCCGTTCTGATTATAAAGTGCCCACTGAAAATCTGTGATCTCCACCGGCCACTCTACCGGCATGGAAACAGACTGTCCATCTGCGATTGCACTGATATTGTATTGTTCGCCGCTAATCGGATCGATCACAGAAAACATCCCAATGTCGATGCCGCACTCGTTTGTGGCTG
>ERZ791907.921-NODE-921-length-24132-cov-7.491506_pt1 | contig 24132 bp, 25 predicted proteins | sample MGYA00510145_ERZ791907 | MGnify/ENA primary metagenome ERZ791907 (study PRJEB30046, sample SAMN00792089) | human gut metagenome | study: EMG produced TPA metagenomics assembly of the A metagenome-wide association study of gut microbiota in type 2... | reverse complement strand
TTTATTCCGCATTGCGAAGCTATATGCGTATCCCCACTAAATTTCTACTGACCCTCAGTATCACGGTTGAATTCGACATCCCATCTCAATACATCAAACTCTTTCGAGTCCGAAAACTTGAATGACGCTTTAAATGCCATATTCTCAGTTTTTTAAGTTAATAAAAATGTTAATTCTGAAATTTCCGCCGTTGATGACCGGTTGCCGGTATCCCCGACTTCTGATTTCGTTGCCCAATATATGGCATTTCCCGGAAACTACAAAGCTTTTTCGGAAAAATTTTCGATTTTACCTGAAAAAATGGCTGTTATCCTAAAAAAAACATCTATAAAAATGGCTGAATTTCAATTTTTACCTTATATTTGCGGTGTTCTCCTGCGCATTTTTTTAAAATTCGATTGATTATGGATACAGGAGTTGGTTTCATTAATCTTGATGATTCTGTAAAAATTGCGCTTAACATAGCATTGGCAGTGGCCCGTGAAAATGCGAACGAGTATTATACGCCTTCGCATCTGCTGAAGGCTCTACTTCACAAGGAAGTTGGGCTTAGAGATTTTTTGTCAAGTATAGGTAAGGATCTGGGGTATCTTGAGGAATGGGCAGATGTCCATATCGAGCAATGCCTGAAATCCACCCAACTGTCTGAGATCAAGCCCTCGGAAAAGATTGACCGCGTGTTCCGTGCCGCCGATGACGCCCGTATAGAGTTCGGTCTGTTCGACATCAGTCCGATATGCGTGCTGGCAGCCCTGGCAAAGCCGGGAATCGCCTTTTCGAGCGACCAGCTCAGGTCCTTTCCCATACTGGAAAAGGACATCCGTTCCATATATTATAATAATGAGCCGGCAAGCTGTTCCCCTGCTTTGGCCGAAGAAAGCCACGTTCCGGCATCCTGTTCTTCTTCCTTCTTATCCAAATACTGCATGGACCTTACCGCCGCAGCGGAAGGCAGGCTGCATCCGGTAATCAACCGCGACCGCGAGAACCGCATGGTCATGGAGATATTAGGCAGCCGCAGCAAGTCCAACGTGCTGATTGTAGGCGATGCCGGGGTCGGAAAGACGGCTCTGGTCTACGGGCTTGCATGGGATATCGTAAACCATAAAGTGCCGTCCTTCTTGGAAGGAGCCCGTGTGTTCGAACTGGATAACGCCTCGCTCATAGCCGGGGCGACATACAAAGGAGAAATCGAGGACCGCCTGAAAAACATCCTGAAAGAGCTTCGCGGCATAGACAATGCTATCCTGTTTGTCGATGAAATCCATGTGCTGCTGGACACTAGGCAGGGGAACTCGGGTGCCGGGAATGTGCTGAAGCCCGAGCTGTCGCATGGCAACCTGACCGTGATAGGAGCCACGACCATTGACGAATACCGCAAAATAATCGAACCGGACCATGCGTTCAACCGCCGTTTCGAAGTGGTGCAAATCAATGAGCCGGACATGAAGTCCGCCATCCAGATGCTGCATTCCGTACAGAAACAATATGTGGACTACCATCAGGTAAGAATCAGCGAGGAGGCGGTAGCCGAATGCGTCCGCCTTGCCAAACGATATGTGAAGGACCGCCGTTTGCCGGATTCCGCCATCGGGCTGCTGGACATGACACTCTCCGCCATCAAGATGGTGAACGAGACAGGAAAGAGCGATGCGGAAGCCCTGATTACCCGACTGGACGAAATCGAGCGGGAGGAAAAGGAAACGATAGAGAAGGAGGAAGAGCTGAGGGACCTGATATTCCTGATGCACAACAAGCTAAGCCCCATCCTGCTGGGTGTCATACCTGACGAGGCGGATGTCCATGAATTGCAGAAGCATGAGGAACTGGCCGCTTATCTGAGAAACGCATTGAATGCCATCCTGCGGTTTGCCGAAAAGAAGATAGAGGAGGTGGAAGTGTATGAGGTAGCCGCCGTTGTCGCCAGCAAGACAGGCATCCCTATCGGCAAGATACAGTCGCAGGAGAAAGAGCGCCTGCTCAATATGGAAGACTATCTGCGGCGTAGGGTCGTGGGACAGGACCGTGCACTGAAGACATTGACAGACGCCATTCTGGAATCCCGCAGCGGCATGAACAAGCCGGGGCAACCGATCGGCTCCTTCTTCCTGCTGGGACCTACCGGAACCGGAAAGACCGAGCTTGCCAAGGCACTGGCAGAAACGCTGTTCAACGACGAGAAGTCCATGATACGGTTTGATATGTCGGAGTTCAAGGAAGAACATTCGGCCGCCCTGCTGTATGGTGCGCCTCCGGGATATGTGGGCTATGAGGAAGGGGGCATGCTGGTCAACAAGATACGCCAGCAGCCTTATGCCGTCGTGCTGTTTGACGAGATAGAGAAGGCGCATCCGTCCGTATATGACATATTTCTGCAAGTCATGGATGAGGGAAAACTGCATGACCGGCTGGGAAAGGAAGGGGATTTCTCGAACTCCATTGTCCTGTTCACCTCGAATGTGGGAAGCGAGTGGCTGACGAAACAGCTGGAGGCGGGCAATGTGCCGACCACGAACCAGATAATGGAGGTGATGGGCCAGTATTTCCGTCCGGAATTCCTGGCACGCCTATCGGAAATCGTTCCGTTCTCCCCTATCAGCGAGGATATTCTGTTGAAAATATTCGACATACAGTTTGACGGGGTCAGGAAACTGCTGGACAAGCAGGGTATCGGCATAACCATCAATGACGACGCCAGAAAGATGCTTGCCCATAAGGGCTTTACTCCCAAATACGGCGCCCGCCAGGTTGCCGGCGTAATACGCAACTATCTGCGCAGACCCATCTCGCGGCTTATCATCAGGGAGGAACTGTGCCAGGGCAAGACACTGGAGGTCGGCCTGGACGAACAGAACGAATTAACCTTGAATATTCACCCATAAATCGAACGCACTATGTTTGGATATACAGTATTCTTAAAAATCGGCAATCAGGCAGCCACTTCGCTGACAGATATGTACAAGGACAGCTACCAACTGACAGGCTGTGAGTTCGGGTTCGCCCAAGGAATAGATGTCAAGGGGCAGGTACAGACGGAAGTCAAGGGAGGAACCTTTTATGTGACCTATCCCAACCTGCCTAACCGGGACATGATCCAGTGGATGCTGGACGCGCGCAAATACCAGAGCGGCGCCATCGTCGTGCATGATAACCAAGGCTCCGCACTTGAAAAGATACTCTTCGAGAAAGCGACCTGCGTGGAAATGGAAATCAGCTATATCCGGCAGGGCAAGGGCTATATTGCGACCAAGCTGACCGTGCAGGCACAGAAACTGATGTTCGGCACGGAGGAATTTGAAAACCAGTGGGTACTCTAAAAAAAAATGTTATGGGACTCTTTAATTTTCCACAAGTGGACAGCAACGTGAATGTAACATTCTGCGTTGACGGCGACGAATATGAGGTAGCACAGTTCAAGATAGGTTTCCACCAGCCTGTTGACGGAAACAAGAACCAACCGGAAGGAGAAGTGCGCGGAGGGCGAATCATGATTACCCTTTCGCAAACGGTGAAAAACAATATCTACGGATGGGCCATCAAGCCGTGGGTAAAGAAGAACGGGGCGGTGCTGTTCAAGACCGGTACGTCCGGTGTAATATTTGAGGTGGCGTTTACGAATGCATACTGTGTCAATCTGAGACGGGTTATAGAGGCTTTGGGACAAGGATTGTCAACGACTCTGATTCTATCTCCAGAGAGTGTAAGTGTGAACGGTGTTGAATTCGATAATCGGTGGGTAAAATAATAAAAGTATGAGTAATAGAAAAGATATATGTATTTCTATTGAATATTTTCAATATTTGGAATCAATAAATGCTATGTATGAGGGCTATGTTAAAGGATTAGGATATGCTTATGTTGAATATGTAAATTTGAACACTCCTGGTTTTTTTCATTCAGATACAATTTCTATAAACTATAATATCTTTTGTTGTAATCCTATTCCTTTGCAGCGTGTAGATACATCAAAAGAAGCTATATCAAGAAGTTTGAAGTTTTTTTTCGTATTAGATGCTCGTAAACAAATAGATGACAAACAAGGAAGTGTAGTTAGTAATGAGGTATTATCAAACGACAATTACTATAAGAATGCTCAAAAATACATAAATAAAGGAATACCATATAAGTTTGGAGGTATGGATTCAACAGGAATGGACTGTTCTGGTTTTGTTAGTGTAGCGCTTAATTTACCTTCAAAATCGCGTTGGACTACTGGTTCAAAGGTAAAACCAGCAGCAGATTTGGAAGAGATAGAAATAAAAACATCCTCTTATGAAGAATTTATTCAATGCTTACAGGAAGGAGATATATTATTATGGGAAGAGAAAGGACATGTGGCCTTTTATGCTGGTAATAAATCTTTAATTCATGCCTCACGTAGTAGAGGGATTGCAAAAACAAATGATTTAGTTCTATGGTGGTTACCCAATAAAGGATATCCTAATAAAGTATATAGACAAATTAAAAAGTAGAAAAGTACAATGAAGTATTTATTTTTTTATATTACATTGATTATATTATCAGTTCAGGACTGTGTAGCTATTCTGATTTCTAAACAAATCAGAATACCAATAAATAAAATAAACGGGATATTTATTGATAAAAGTGGCGATTGTTATATTGATGGATTTGCCGTTGATTCTTTGGAAAACTTTTATCTCTGTTCTGGAAAGGAACAACTTTATATCTCTTGTTTCTCTTCTGAAGGAGAAAAAAGATTCTTCAAAGAATTTACTTTTTCATCATATGGTCCAATGTACCTAAAAGATGATTATCTATATATTTATACTATTTGTGGGCAAAAAAGTGTTTTAAAACAGTATAGTATAACTCCATCATCCATATTATTTTCTAAAAACATCGAGATTATATCACAAGAAAGAATTAACAATATATTGTTTAAAGATTCTTCCTTTATTATAGAATTATTAGAAAGTGAGGATATTGATGGTCGTGTACATTTAAAGAGTAAATATCAACTTTTTGATTTTCCGTGTCAATATAAGCAAGATGTGAATAATCCATATAATCTACCACAATCAGTTTTTAAGGAGGAAGACTTGGGTCTAAATCAATTTATAGGTAGGTATAAACAATACTATGTTTTTTATAGTATATTAGATTCTAAGACTTGTGCTATCTCTATAAAAGACTATAAAGGAAAAATAATTGTTTCACAAACTTTGTCTATGGATTTTTTAGGAGATATACTGACCAGTTCTTATGGTGGCAATCCAGAAGAACATAAGAAAATAAGAAATAACAAGTTATACATATTAGGGCATAAAGAGGGATTTTTAATTATAACAATCTTACCCTTGAATGAGTTGTTGAAAATATAAACATTTATTAATAATGAAACAATATAAATCATTGATTATTTACACAGTAGCTAATAGCTTACTAAAAAAAAACTTAGAAGATGAATTAGAAAAATACGGACTGGAACGGATAGGAACGCAAGACATCTTCGCCCTCCCATTGGAGGAATACCGGACGAAGGTGCAGGCATTCAAAGCCTACCTGCGTGCCTACGCCCGCAAGCATCTGGACAGCCAGGACACGGTGCTGTTCGTGGAGTCACGCATGAACGAGGAGCGGACCCTGACCGCCATGCTGCAAACCAATCTGACGAGTGAAGAAGAATAAAAAAACATAAGGATATGAGTGCACAATCGTATATCAAGTTCTGGACCGCCGAACCTTCGGAGCATGAGGAAGTGCAGGCATACGACCTGCTGAGCTATGAGTATGACTTCGAGAAACAAGCCCGTACAAACGGGCAAGCAAGCGGCGATACACACGGAGGCAGGATGCGGGCAAGCATCGCGGGATTCCCTACGGAAGAACTGCTGGAGTGGATGTTCAATTCAAGAATCCTGAAAGACGGAGAGGTGATGAACACTTCCGGCCTGATCGGTACGCCCAAGGAAATTATCCGTTTCAGAGGCGCACAATGCCTTGAACTTGACGTGCATTCGACAGTAAAAGAAAGCCGGACTTCGCTATCCATCCATTTCAGGGAAATGGAAGTCGGGGATTCGTGTCACTTAAACTTGAAATCATGAGCTGGTTTACTTCTTTGTTCAAACGAAAAGACTCCACCGCATCGGCTGACCGGTACGTGATGCGGCTGACCGTATGCCACGAGACATACCCGGTAGAGGAGTTTGACCTGAAATTCAAACGCGATACCGACCGCGACGGACTGCCGGAAGGTGAAGCGTACGGCGGCTTTGTCACCTGTAGGCTTACCGGGATGCCAGGGGACGGACTGCTGAGATGGGCCGCGTACAGAGTGTATGAGGACGGAGACCTGCGGATTTACCGGAAAGACGAACCCGACCAGCAGACCACATTTGCCCTGCGGTTTACGGACGGGAACTGCATCCGTTTCCGGCGAAGAACAGACCGCACCACCCATGAGTGCAGCATTGTCCTGCTGTTTGCCGCAAGAACACTGAAATTTACGAACGAGGAATTTGAAAACGAATGGCACTGACGGATATGGAAACGAAATTTTGCAAACTACCCCTGGATTTCGAGGCCTTGCTGAACGAAGATGCGGGAAACAACCGTCTCGCATCGTGCAGCGAGATTGATTCGATAGACCAGTTCATCGAGCTGCTAATCAGCACGGCTCCCGGAGAACACACCTTTGACAAGGAGTTCGGCTGTGAGATATTCTACCTGGACTTTGAGAGCATTGTCTCCCACACCCGCTGGGAAGGACAATTCTCGGAATACATCACGAAAGCAATCGCCCGGTACGAAAAGCGCCTTGCGAACGTATATGTGCGTGTAGCCATAGACGACATGACCCGACAGGACAACGTGTCCGGCGCTCCGACCGTTAAAAAACGGGTGCAGGTATATGTATATGGCAGTTTAGTGCACACAGGGGAGAAGCGCTGCTTCTACTATGTGATTTATTTAGGTCCCATTTCAACCAGATAACAAAGCGTATGAGCACAGAAAAATATAACAAGGAACAGATCAGAAACCGTATGCTGAAATATGCTGCGACTTTCTGGGGAATCAAGAAGGCCGAAAACTTTGACCCGGTCGTCAAGCTCCTGCTGGAGGCTCTAGCGAATGAAATGTATATGCTGGGAGAAGATTTTACGGCCATCGAGACAAGGCTGCTGGAAAAGACCGCCCGGATATTGACACCGGGCATCCTGACCTCCCCCTTCCCCGCACACGGCATCGTACACGCCTCTCCCGTCGAGCCCGTTTATCTGATCACCCGGGAATCGGGCATGTATTATGAAAGCGACTCACTGAGCCGGAAGCTGCCGACAGGAAGCATTTCGTTCTATCCGGCGTGTGACACGCTGCTGCATAAGGCCGACATCAGGTATATGGTCTGCAATGACATCCTGTACCGGATAGACCATACCCTGGAGAAAACCATGATTGCCCGTACGGAACGCAGGATGTCCCCGCGTACCGTATGGCTCGGTATGGTGGTGGACGATTCCATCAACGACCTCAGAGATTTCTCTTTCTATCTCGATTTCCCGAACCTTACGGAAAGCTATGAATACCTGTTCCTGCTTCCCTGCACGGAATGGTCCGTAAAGGGAGAACAGGTCATCATGCAGCGGGGAATTTATGAAAGGGAACATGTAGAGGAGAACCCCATCCGCGCGTTTTTCCAGAACTACGACGTGATGTCCATCATAGACAAGGAAGTCATGGAAATCTACAACAGGCATTTCCTGAGAGTCCGGCAGGCTTTCCCGATTGACGATTCGTTCAGGGAAACATTGCCCGAAGAGCTGTATCCCTGTTTCAAGGATGCCGTGCGGGAAAAGATGCAGGACAGGCTGGTGTGGATGAAGGTACAGTTTCCCGCCCATTTCACAGCCGAGGTCATGGATGAGCTTCATGCGGGAACGAACATCGTGCCGGTCGAGAACAAGCTGCTGCACGAGCAGGTGACCTCTCTTGAAGACACTTTCAGGGTGATTCCGTTGCGGACGGAGAGCCATGAGTCCCTGCTGTCCGTACACAGCGTGAAAGACTCGGAGGGGAAAAGCTATCATGAACTGCTGTATCCAGACGGAAATTCCAAGACGGGCTATGGCACGTATTCCATCCGTAAAGGAGGGTGCGAGCGGTTTGACTCCCGGTCTGCCCAGGAACTGCTGTGTTATCTGCTGGACCTTCTGGACGACGAGACCCATGCGTTCGGTTCCGTTCCTAGCATCAAGCTACAGGCGCTTGCCAGCCAGATGGAGCAACTGATGGCACAGATGAAACAGACAGCCGACAACATGAACGAGTTCAGAGAAACACCCTATTATCTGATGATAGACCAACAGTCCGGCAAAGGACAGATTACCGTCAAATACTGGACCACCAACTGCGAGACGGGGAACCGGATACAGGCCGGCGTGGACCTGTCCCCCAACTCCACCACCTATCTGGACGCGAAGACACTCGCGCTTGTCAGCACCACCTACGGCGGCAAGCAGGCCCCCAAGAACAGGGAACGCATAGACATATACAAATATGGCTTCATTTCCCACGGGCGGCTACTGACGCAGAATGACATTGCCAGTTTCTGCAAAAAGGAACTCGGCGAACTGCTGGTGCGCACGGAAATCAGGAACGGAGTGGAAATCAGCCCTATGCCCAGCGAAGGACTGATTCGGACCAAGGAGGTCCATCTGATTCTCAGGGAAAAACTGGATGAACCGTCGCAGGAGAAACAGATGAAGGACAATCTGAGAACCCGGCTTTCGGCCAGCTCACCGGACACCTTCAATTACAGGATATTCATCGAATACGATAAAGCATAAACACTATAACCTATGAACCCAGTTACGCAACATCTTATCTCATCTTATCTTCTGATGCCACTGCTTACCGTGATTTTCGGAGTAGCGGCCTATTTCATCGCACGGAAGAACAGACTGCTGAACAACAAGAAACTGATTGTTTATCTGCTCCTGTGCGGCATTGTACTTGCCCTGCCCGGCCTGTCCGGATTCATGGACTACAATTTCATGCCCTATATCTATATCCTGCTGGTTGTCCTGTACTGGACTGCCGGACATTACAACCGGCGCATCCTGCTCAAGGTGTTTTCTTCAAGCAACGGGGCGCCGTCCTTCGGTATGCAGTGCCTGCTGGCAGTCACAGCCATGCTGGTGGGAGCCGGACTTTTTTCGGTGGTATTCAACCTCTGCAACGAGCTTGAGTACGGGATATGGGCCTCGACGTGCATACTGCCTTTCGTGTTTCCCCTTCTATACACACAGACGGTAAAAAGCTATTTCGACATTCCCGTGGAAATCTACAAGGTATGGAAATACTCGGAAGAGTATGATTCCGAAACCCTGTATATCAACCGTGAACGGAGCATCGTCATAGACGTGGATATATTCCGCAAGGTGGATGACCCGGTGTCGGAACGCATTACCGGCAAGGCATCCGATGACGTCATCTTCGGACAGTGGTTCCAGCGTATGATAGACGACTGCAACCTCAAATCGCCCTCTTCGCCCATTGTCTATCAGAACGAAGGGGGAGCGTACTATGAATGGGTGTTCTACACCAAGTCCTCTTTTTTCAGGAAGAGATTCTATATCGACCCGGAATGCACGCTTGCGGACAACAAACTGAAGATGCATGACGTGATTATCGCCAAACGCGTGGCAAATGAACTAGTAAAGCATAGGGAATATTAAAAAAGCAATATTATGACAGGAAATCAAAATAAAAGAGGCGGCTATCCGCTTGTGAACTGGGCGGAAGGCATGCCGGTCAAGAAGGAGCATTTTGTCCAGCAGGAAAATCACTTTACAGACAGGCTGTGCGAATACCAGTCTTATCATCTCAACCGTACCAACTACGGACTCCTGCCTTTCAGGAAAGGTGAGTCCGTTTCCGGCGACTTCAGTATCACGGAACTTGTCACGGGGACTCTGGAAGTCCGCCTGAAGCGGTGCCATGCCATCACTTCGGGAGGCTATCTGATTGATTATGATGCGGGAGACAATGACGAGCTGACCGCCAGTTTCCATATTTCCGCCGATGAAACGGAGGACAAGGACATGCGGTGGGACGTCATCCTGATGGCCGATCCGTTCGAGCACCGGCCTTCGGGTGTCCCGGACGAAAAGGAATCAAGCCCCCGGCAGCCCGACGCATTGCCCAAATATGCGTTGAGCGTGCTGCCGACAGGACAAACAGACGGGGGCGAGCTGGGAAGGCACTTCCTGCTGATCGGACGCCTGCGCAAGAACGGCAACCGCTGTGAGGTGGACGGCAACTTCATACCTCCATGCACCAGCATGTCCAGCCATCCGGACCTGAAGAACTATTATGCCAAGTTCGGGCAGCTCGTGGATTCCATAGAAAAAGCCTCGTTCGACATTCTTGCCAAAGTGGAAAATGCGGACAAACAGACGGCGCTTGCCACCAACATCGGCATGATGTGCCGCCATATCATGCTTTACATATCCGACATCTATTTCTCCTTTCGCAATGAAGGGCAATATTATCCGCCCTTGCGGTTCCTGAACGTATTCTCCACCCTGGCGCACCACCTGCACGTGTGCCTGAGCTTCATGAGCAAGGAAGAGAAAGAAGAGCTGCTGAAATACTTCAATGAATGGAACGGCATTACCCCCGGCGCATACGAAGGGCTGCTGCGGGAAAACTGCGGCTTGCTTTACGACCATCACGGTATCCGTCAGCTGATGATAACGACAGAACGTTTCCTGTACCTGTTCAATGACTTATGGACGACCCTGAGCCGTCTGGAATATATCGGCAAGCACAAGGAGAACATCGTGGTAGCCGAACGCTCCAGACAGCCCAAGGAATCGAGTGAGTCACGCTGGAATATATTGGACTAACCTCATATACCCGAAAAGCCATGGCAGAAGAAACAGACAAGATAGTAGGTTTTGACGAACATTCCCATTCGTTCAATTTGCCGGACACCGACTTCAAGGCGGAGGTGGTGGCCAGCGGACTGAAGGAAAGCGGCTATGACGCGGAGCGCACTCTGATTTCCCGGCTGGGAGACATACGGCGCTGCTTTTCGAAGGACATCCACGACGCCCATTCGGAATATTCCCATTACGACCTGAAGGATTACCTGTATCTCTATGTGAACAGGCGGAGCATCTACGATACCCTGCCAGAAGGCATTTTCCATAAGAACCTCCACCAATCGGACAAACTCTCCAAAGAGCAGATTCTGGATGAAATCCGGGTACACCGCGACGAGGAGTTCTACGCCAGGCGTTTTTTCAAGCCTTTTGAAATTGCGCTGGACCATATGCTGGTATCCTTCCAGAACAAGGAGCGCCGCATCGACGAGATGAACGTGCATCCGGACTTCGTGAGCATATTCTCCGACCAGTGGCCGGTGCTGAAACTGCTGCCAGTGCATCTGGCAATCATGCTCATCCGCATGCTTGCCTACATAGAGCAGATAACCGTTAGCCCCTCCAAAATAGGCGAGTGCATGAGCATGCTGACCGGAGTGCCCGTCCGTCTGCTGAAAGGAGGGAAAAGCGTGGTGGAGACCGACCCGGGAATGATGTCCAAACTGGGCGAATGCCTGTTGGGGGACAACATGGTACTGGGAAGCCGTTTTGCAGACGGCACTTACCGGATGCTGCTGGAAATCGGTCCGCTGCCGGCCAAAAAGATGGAGACCCTGTTGGACAACACCACCGACAGCCAGATACTGAACGCCCTGATGGAACTGTTCCTGCCTGCCGATAAGGAAATAGAGGTCCGCTATATCATACAGCAGGAAGACGCCCTGTTCAAGCTGGGGACCCCGACGGAGCAAGGAGCCTACTTAGGAATCAGCACTTATTTGTAAACAATAAAAACATCAATTGGATATGAAACCGAGAAACAATGCGGAAGTAAGGAAAGCCTATTTGAGATTTTCCTGTTACTTGACGGGTTGCGTCATTCTTGCCGTGACCATTTTTGCCTGTTTCCTTAAAACCTCCAGTACAGAGGTGAAGCGGATTACGGAACAGACATTGAAGTATGACTATGTATATGCCAAAGAAATCGCACTGTCGAACAGCGTGGATTCGGTCTATCAGTACATGAAACTGATGAACACCTTGCCCCAGATAAACGATGTGCTACTGCAAAGCGTTGTGAGCGAGCGTAAAATGAATCTGCTGAAGTACATTCAAAGCATGGATGAGAAGGATTGCAGGCTTTACAGGCAACTATTGGGAAACATCAACCTTTTCATGGGGGTGAAGGACTCCATCCGACTGCTCGGCATTCAGGAAGAGATGGTAAAGAAAGACCTGATGCAATGCATCCGGGACAACCGGAAGACACAGCGCAATCTGAATACAGGTACCAACAGAAACAAATAAAATCACCAACCTATGAATGATGACAAACAAACACTGAACAAACGGGAGACCTTGATGGGGCATATTTATGTATTCCTGTTCTTTTTCGTGACAACCGTAGCGTGCTGCCTGGCGATATTCATGTGGAATTCGGATTTTAGGATGTTTGAACAGAAGGAGTTCGTGAAAATCAAGATGGACCGCATCAAGGATTTCCAGCAGGAACAGGCCGACAGCCAGCTTGCCATAGACTCCCTGTTCCGCAAGATCGAGACCTTCGAGCCGGGAGTGCATGCCAAGTACGAAGAAGACGACATCCATTATCTGATAAACAACCTGCGCAACACATACGAGAGGAACAGCTGGGACAAACGGTACAAGCTGTTCATGCACGTAGCCGATTTTTACTCCATGTGGCTGTCGGACAAAAAACAGCTATGGAGCATCGAACAAAACATACAACTGTTCAAAGCCAATCTGGAAGAATGTGAAATCGGATTGCAGAAGAAGGTGGAAGACCTACGTTCAGGCACTAAAAAATAAACGATATGGGAAAGATTTATACCAGAAAGATTCTGTTTGTGGCGGCAGCCATGCTGCTGTGCATACTTATAGCCGTGCTGATCCGGATATTCTTCTCCAGCCGGACCGTGCGGATGACGCTGACCCCCATAGAAGTGGAGGTGGGAGAAGCCATCTATTATGCAGACAGTACCCGCAGGGCAGACTCCTGGCTATGGGAGTTCGGCAACGGGGACGTCTCCCACGAGCGGAGCGGACAATATGTATTCAAAGAGCCGGGACGCTACCAGGTGCGTCTGCAAGTGGACCATTCGCTGGAGAAGAAACAGATTATCGCAGTGCGCCGGAAGGCGGACGCTTACGGGAGCGACCAGCTTGTAAAAATGGAAGCCCCAGCAACCGCCCTGCAAGGAGAAATCGTATCATTCAGGGGTTACGGTCCCTCCAAGGAATGGCGCTGGCAATTCGGAGAGTCGGGAATCGTCGATTCCCGGGAGCAGAACCCACTCTATGCCTATTCGGAACCGGGCACGTATGAGGTGCAGCTGACCACGGAAAACACGCAGTACCCGGTGCGGCATACGATTGAAATCCTTCCACAGTATGCGGAAAATGACTCCACAGACGTGCTTGCCGTTATCGGGAACGACATCCGTGAGCATTTGCAGGCCATCGTGGACGGCAGGCCTTTCAATACCCATTACAATTATATCCTGAAGAAATACCTCTGCGGAAATCCGGACATTGCCGTTACGGTCAACAATAATAAGAAGAATGATTTCTATTCCTACTGCCAGGGGCTGAAAATCATCGCACGAGGGAAAACCCTGATTGACGAAGTGACTGTAGATATGGGCGATGACCTGGACAACGAATGCGTCATGCAACTGATGGTGACACAACACGAACGTTTTTCCGAATCTAAAAAGTAACGAGTCATGAAAAAGAACTTTATATCGCCTCTGTTCAAGACAGGATGTATTTTGGGCATCGCCTGTATGACAGCCTGCGGACCGATACACCGTTTCACACGGGTGAAAAAGGTCCCCCGCGAATACGTGCGGAACTATTCGGTGGAAGGCGTGAAAGAACCCCGCAGCCTGTCGCTGTTCAAGCACAATCCGTGGATTGTATTCGCTAAGGAAAGGGGGACAAGCTATCTGAGCCCGATCGGGAAGAACGAGATGCAAGCCGTGGAGTATATGGACGCCTTTCTGGTCATCAAGCGTAAGGGAGATTGGCTCAGGCTCATCCAATATGACCCCGCCATCCTGAAAGACGGAAGGCTGAAAGAGTGGAAACAGGCCAAATATAGCGGCTGGATGAACCAAGACGACCTGCTGCTGACCCGGAGCGGGGTAACGGATGTGGTTACGGGATTCAAGGACAAGCAAGTGGTCATGCTGGACGACACTACGGCACTGGCCGACCCCCAAGCATATTTTGCCACCGACTCCGTAAAACTGTTCAAAAATACCGACCTGACACAAGAAGCAGGCAAGATTCCATTTTACAGTGTAGTGTACCCTTATAAAACTTCGGAGGACAAGGGATGTGTTCTCGTGGCAAACAAACCGCAGCTTGACGCGGACAGCATAGGACAGACGGTTGTCGGATGGATAGACAGACGGCTGCTGACCGCCGCCGGGCAACAGCTCCATATAGACATAGCCTCGCTGCCGGACAGCACGCTCGTCTTCAAGGACAGGGAACGGAAAGACATCTTGCGGCTGTCTGCCGATGACATGAAGCGGAAACAGGAACTCGCAGAAAATCAGCCTGCCATACGGTACAGTCCGATACTGTCCTACAGGGACAATGACACGAGCCTGTGCTTCAGGACGCAAGTCCCGATGCCGGTCATTGACAAACAGGAAAGCTATGTGCTGAACGTGAACGGCAATCCGATCTATTACGGCACATTCAAGAACAAGATAGAGAAGGACTTGCAAAAAATAAACCTCATGTTTGTGCTGGAAGGGAAAGAAAAGACCATCGAGCAGTTCCCTGCCGTGGTGAACGCCATCCAGGGATTGCAGTCGCAACTAGTGAATGACGAGAGCTTTTCCTTCAGGTTCGGCGCCGTGCTGGCCTTCAACGAGCCGGACAGTCCGACAGACCCCATCTGCAAACTGACTCCCGACTACATGGAGCTGCTTGACTTCCTTTCCGCCAAGGCACGTAACGCCAAGCAACTGAAACCAATGTACGGGAGATTCGGAAGCTGGTCGGGTGTCAGAATCGGGGCGGAACAGTTCAACAAATGCCCGGACGAGACCAACATACTGGTTGTCATCGGAGACAAGGGATTCAACAGCGAATGGGCGGACTCCACTCTGGTGAACAAGCTGGTGAAGAACAACTGCCGCCTGCTGGGCTTCCAGCTTTACGGGGGAGAGCCGGACAACTTCAACAACTTCGTGCTGCAAATCGGGAACATGATAGACTGCTCGGCACCACGCATCAGCCGGAAGAAGCGGGAACTGGTCGTATATCCCGAACAAGTAAGGAATGAAAACGAATATGCGGAGGTGAACTATAACACCTACTGCTTGGACTTCCCCAACCGGAGCATGACACAGGGATGGCTGGTGTTTCCACAGAAGAACCAGATGCTGGAGCTGGAAGGGCTGACTGCCGCCGTGGACTCCATGCTGCTGCAAGTGAAGTTTGACAACACCCTGCTGGGCAACAGCCTGGCAAGGGCATTTGACGAAGTGGGAACACAACGGTATAAGGCGGACTCGACAATGACGGACTACTACCATATCCGTCAGTCAGGGGTACAACCGATAGTGTCCGTGCTTCCGGGTATCGAACCCGCCTGGAACCTGCCCGCGCAGCCTGTCGTGCTGCCGGACTCAGTGTCACGGACACTGGACTATTACCTGCTTGCCAACGAAGAGGAGTTCAGACGACTGAGAAAATATGTGGAGGAACCCGCCAAGCTGATTGTGGACTATAAGTACGAAGCCGTCAAGAAGAAAAAACAAGCGAAAACGGACATCTGCGACTGCCAGGACGACTATTTACGGACAGATAACGAAGAATCCACCGTGCGCGTGAAGACGGACAGCCTGAACGTGCCGGAATACGTCTCCACCCGCCGTGTGCGGAGGAAGCTGGTGCGGCATTTCCTGTCTGAACGCAACACGGGCAAGTATTGCAAGGTAAAAAGGAAAGACTTTTTGAGAATGCCCATATCGGCGGCCTTGCAGCGGTTCACGTCCTGTCCGGCAGACTATCCGTTTTTTGAGGTATATCGGGTCAAGGACCTAAAGGATAAGGAGATGATTATGGATGTGGAACTGGACATGCTGATTGAATACTTCAAGGAAAAGAAGAAAATGCTGGACGAAGCCGCCGGCAAGTCGTTCAAATCGAACGGGCAGACCTATTACTGGATCAGCCGTGAACTGTTACCCTAATCGTTCATTTGAAACTTTACAGTTATGATTTATCAGGCAATATTGAAAATAAAAGGCAAAGAGATACCGCTGCTCTATTACAGCTACCGGTGCCATGCCCGGCACTGTGACGATCCGAATCTGAGACGGATTATACAGTTGCATATTGAGGCTTGTGAAAAGACGGGTAATCGAGAATACTTGCCTGTTGAAGGAGATCTGATTACACTCATGTTTGAATGTAGTGGCGATGAACAGTTCTTTTATGACTGGCTGAATGAAGGAGTCATGTACTACGGAGAAATCCATTTCATTTATAACGAAAGTGAGGTTGTGGACATTTTCCGGTTTGGGGACTGCTTCTGTGTGAAGATAGAGGAAAGCATGAGTGCCGTGAACTCTCCGATGGTGATGACCGTGTATCTGTCGCCGGGGATTATCAAGAGGAATAATCTGGAGGCGAGGGAGAAGGAGTGGAAGGTAAATGACCCTTACAATGAATTTAGGGAAGGTTCTAATATAGATTTCAATGGTGATAATGATATTGTAGAAAATAAACAAAGTGTTTCTTCTCCAGTATCAGAAGATATTAGTAATTTTATAACAGATGAATTTGAGATACAAGATTTTTCTGAAGAAGATATAATAACTGCTGCTATAAATGCATATAAAAGAGCAATAGCTATTCAAGAAGAAAATTCAACAGTTAAATCTATGCAGAATAAAACATTTGCGTCAGACTCAATTGTTGCAGTAAGTGGGTGGAGTAATAATGAAGGTTTTACTCAAGTATCTCCAAAAGATGTTTTTGATTATTGTGTTTCAATTGAATATATTCCTTCCGCTTCAGGAGCTTTTGATCAAATAAGCAGAGGTGGATTTAAAGGGAAATTTAATTGTTCACATGCTGAGAAAAAGATATTGTGTCAAAAACCCAATGAAATTATTGGAGTAACAAGAATTATGTGCAGGGACTGTAAGAAATTCTGTAAAAAACAGGCGATAAAAACTAACCAAATAGTTATTGTCGTAGATCCTGAATTTATAAATATATTTACACCAGATGGTATAGAGATAAATTTGATAACTTCTAAATATGTAAAAAAATGAATATTATAGAACAAGGATTGCAGTTTATTAATGAATCTTCAATAGGACATTTGTCTAAAAAAATTCGGAATGAATTGTTACGTTCCATTGAAGACGAGGATATAAAAAGACGAATATCATTATTATGTGCTTTAAAAGTTTATCCTTTATGGAAAAGTTATATATATAATGATTATAAGGTAATCAGTTTGTTAATCATGTGTGAGAATTATTTGCAAAATAAAGTCACAAGTTCTGATGTTGTAAAATATGCAAATGAATTGGTAAGTTATATTCAAAGTCTAAATGATGAAAAAACTTTTGATAGTGTGTTGGCTGGATATACAGCTGTACAAGCGGCACTTGAAATAGCAAATGGATATTCTAATATAGAAAATGAATTGGATGACTTTGATTTAGATAGTTCAGATTGGGATTCAGCATTTATAGCAAGTTTGGTTTATAATGGAGGTAGTGAGGATGTGGGTAACATCAATCCAGATAAAAATAGATTGTTTTGGAAATGGTATCTCACTGATTGTTTATCAGCAGCATTGGATAAAGAGAAAATATTAACTAATAACTATAACATAGTAAAGCCCATATACAATATTTCTGAACAGCCAAGAATGCAAATAAACGAATGTGTAAATAATGATAAAATAATATCATCATTTGATTATTTGAAAAAAATTTTTGCAAAAATGCTGCAATTTGCTAAATGGGATGCTTTGATTTTTGATGCTTATATAGTCGCAGAAGTTAGTTATGATGAAGTATCTTATTATAAAGATGGTGTAATATATGACTTAAATTTAAGTATTAGTGTATTAATGCATATTGATACATTTGTAAGAAATATCAAAAATGAAATGTATGAAAATAAAAAAGAAGAAGGAGGGTTTTATGAATTGAAAATGAAGTTAAATAAAAACGGTGACTTTGTGAAAGAGTTTAACTATGATGTTAGAGGGAAAATTTTGCAAGAAAATTTTCAAGACTATAATTTTGTGGATGATTTTCAATTATATCCAAGAGATCATCGTTTTATTCCAGAGTGGTTGAAAATAATATTGCGTAATTATAAAGTGAAAAACATATAAAGGAAATTATTAATATGATAGATAGTAATAAGTATAATATATCCTTCGTTTTTTTTATTGCGAATATTAGGGAATATAACTATACAATGGATTATATGGAAAATGTAGCCCGGAACTTCACGAAGATGTATCCGAGCTACCTTATCCATAAGAAAAGCGAAGACAAGATAAAAGCCTTCTTGACCGACAGGGTGAAGGCCAAAGTGGAAGCTTTTGTGAATGCAGAGGCAAAGAACGTAACCGTGACTGAGGTGCGTGAAATAGCAGACCTGATAGCAGAATACGAAGGTACGGAAAGTTCCTCCCTTTATGGAACTCATCCGTCAGATGTCCCTTCGTTTGGAAATACCGGAGTGGAGCTTGCCATGAGCGTGGATACAGGTGTATCGGATATCCGTCCCGTCAATGTCGCCAAGCCTGTAGGTGCATCGGGAAAACCCAAGATAATGAAACGTAGTGTCATCCGTGTAACTATGGAGTTGGAAGTGTTGATGGAAACCAAGCAGTATTTGCAATTCCTGCAACAGATTCCGGATTTGTTAGGCTTACATGAATTCCCTAATTTAAGATGTCGTGTGATATACAACCCAAAAAAGGTAACAATCAATGAGGAATCAGCCCCTATTGAAGTAAAGGTTGTAGATAATAGAAAGTATCAACGTTGGTTTATTGTCTTCACATTATTGATGATCTGTAGTATTGGTGGCATTATAGCGTTGTTCTTTTCTATTCCGAACTTGTATAAACAGGATATTCATTTTTTGCATAACGACACGATTCATCAGGATTTCACCATATCCAATAGCCGCATTGACTTGGACAATGTAAGTCTGATAAAAAACGGCGGCAAAGATACGCTTATCATTAAAGACAAGAAGATATTCATTTCTAAATGAGGAAATATGGAAGATTTGATACATATACATACCATAAAAGGAATGTTGTCCCAAAGTGGGTGTCCAGAAGATTTGCTGGAACATTATCTGAAGTTTCTTCAAACAGGAGGTCAGCTGGTACAGATAATCAGAGGAGAGGTGAATATGATGTTCCAAAAGGAAGAACAATATCGGAAAAGAAGAAATGAAGCCATGAGAGGAAGCGTTACTTTTCATAATAAAGATAAGGGAACAATTGGAAGTTCTGATACTGGTATATTTATCGGTATGGAGTTCATTCAATCTTGTTTCCAGCATGGAATTCCGGCACGGATGTCTAAAGTGCGTAGGGAACATGGGAAAGTGATGGAGATTGAAGTGGTATTTGGGGTATAATAAAAGAATGTCTTACAGATAGTATTGCAGGAAATAATTGTTTGAATTACAAACTAAATGTTAAGAGTGTCATTACAGAATAAAATCCTTTTGGGGTATTTGTTATTAGTGGCGGTTATCAGTAGTATGACCGCCATTTTGTTGCATGAACGGAAACGGATGCATGAAATAGAAGCAGAGACCACAGAAATACGTAAAATCCGTAAGGATATAAATACAGTCCACCGGTGTATTACAGAACTGGCAACACATGGAGAATCTGTCATTACATGGAATGAAATGGATTTCCGGAAATACAGAGACCAGCGACTGGGGGTAGACAGCCTACTACAGATAATAAAGCAATATGTGGGTGGTTTTGTGCATACGGAACAAATAGACACTCTTTGTAATTTGCTTGAAGAAAAGGAAAATCATCTGCTACATATTATGGAAACTGTTACGGTACAGAGAAAGACGGATAGTCTCTTGGTGAATCACTTGCCTGAAGTAGCCAGAAGAGCGACCCGTGTAAGGATTGTTACACAAAAGAAAAGTGGTATAGCCGGATTCTTTGGCGGCAAGAAAAGTGTACAGGTTTTGCCTTCTGCTCAGGAACTACATGCTTTCAGTGACAGTCTGATTGCCTTGCAACGGATACATACTGTAGAAATGGAAACTTATGCAGACAGTCTTAGTTCCAGGAACCGTACTTTGAACCGTGAGTTGTCGCAGCTGATCAGTAGCCTTGATAATCAGGCACAGGCGGTATTTGCTCAAAAAGATCAGAAAATAGCAGAAGCACAGGATTTATCTTTCTTCATGTTTGCCATAATTATAGCATTTGCAATTATTCTGCTGTTGATTTCTTTTCTTATCATACGTTCCGATTTGCGTAAGGAAGAAAGAATTAAATCCAGATTGAACCAGGTTATTAGTGAAAATAAAGAATTGCTGGAGATGCGCAAGCGCATTATCCTGACCGTTTCACATGATATACGTGGCCCTCTTGGTAACATTCATAACTGTGCTGATTTGGCATCACAGACCCGGGAAAAGAAGAAACGTGAATCATATCTGGAGGATATACGTCACTCCTGTCATCATATTCTTCATTTGGTCAATGATCTGATGGATGCTTATCGGATTAACGAAGTCGGTGACTTGCGTAATGATATACCATTCGATCTGAATCGTTTTCTTAAACGTATTTCTGATGAGTTTTCCCGTAAGGCTATTTCTAAGGCTTTGATTTTGTACGCGGTACATGAGAATTGTAGTTTAACAGTGAAAGGTGATGCGGACAAGCTGGAACAGGTTCTGGCTAATTTACTGACAAATGCCATAAAGTTTACTCCATCGGGAACCGTTAATTTCCATTCAAGATATTCTGATGGGAAACTGAATATTGAAATCAGGGATACTGGAATCGGGATGGATGAAGAAACGCTGAAAAGAATCTTTGCTCCATTTGAACGTGCTGCACAAAATATCAACTCAGAGGGATTTGGCCTTGGATTATTCCTGACAAAAGGCTTGGTAAAGGTCTTGGACGGAACAATGGATGTGGAAAGTGAGCTTGGTAAAGGAAGCGTATTCAGACTTGAATTTCCCTTACCTGAAACGGATGAACCTGCAGAGGAAGATAAACAGGATAATAATCAGATATTTATGCTTCCTAAAAAGGTACTTGTTGTGGATGATGACCCGATACAGTTGAAAATAGCGGAAGATATGCTTGGTCGTAATGGTATAACCTGCACTACATGTATAAATATTCAGGATATTGTTGCTGCTCTGGAGAAATCGGATTATGATATAGTACTAACGGATGTTCAGATGCCTGAAACTGATGGGTTTGGTCTTTTGAAACTGCTTCGTAATTCGGATATTGGCAACTCAAGAAGTATTCCTGTAGCTGTCATGACTGCGCGTAGTGATGGTAATACAGGAATATATGAAAAGGAAGGATTTGCAGGTTATATTCATAAGCCGTTCAATATTCATGGATTGTTATCTTTTTTATCGACTATCATATCCCATACAAGAGTCTCAAATGCCGGAGACTTTGATTTCTCCTGCTTATTGAAAGACATAGACGACAATGGATATATGCTGTCACTTGTTATTGATGAGTCCAGAAAAGAACTTGCTGAGATGGAATTAGCCTTGAAAAAGTATGACCGTGAATTAATGCGGAAGATTATTCACCGGATGATGCCGGTATGGGAAATTCTTGGTAAGGAACGCTTATTGCGTGAATTCCAAAAGGAACTGCATAATAATGAAAGTGTTAATGAAATCATAGGGGAATATGCCCGGCAGGTTATTGACATTCTTGAGAAATTGATAAAAGAAACAGAAAAAGAACTTGGAAAATATGAAAATACTGATAGTTGAAGACAATATGATACTTAAGGGTATGATAGAAAAGTGGCTGCAAAAAGCCGGTTACGAAGTTCTGACCGCTATTGACGAGCCAGGGGCACGTAGTATTCTGAAGAAACATGAAATTAGTTTGGTGTTGGGGGATGTACGTTTGCCTGAAGGAAACGGCATCAGCCTTCTGGAATGGATTATGAGTTGCGGTATGGAAATTCCTTTTATTGTCATGACAGATTATGCCTGTATCTCGGATGCTGTACGTGCAATCAAGCTCGGAGCTAAGGATTATCTGGAGAAACCAGTCCATCAGGAACAACTTCTTGAGTTAATGCACAGTATGTTGAAAAGTCCGGTTATAGTACGTAAAGAGCGTTCTTTTGTAGAACGTACCAGCGAAGCTGCACGGAAAGCTGCTTCTTTTGCCCGTCGTGTGGCACCATCCGATCTTTCAGTTATGATACTTGGTCCGAGTGGTAGCGGTAAGGAAGTGATAGCCCAGATGATACACCGTTATAGTGACAGGCGTGACAAACCTTTCGTTGCAGTCAATTGTGGAAGCATACCTGATGATTTACAGGCTTCTGAATTTTTTGGTGCGGTCAAGGGTGCTTTTACCGGAGCTGTTGCAGACAGGAAGGGACATTTTGAAACAGCTAATGGAGGAACTTTGTTTTTGGATGAAGTCGGCAATATGCCTTATTCCATGCAGATTCTTCTTCTTCGTGTTCTTCAGGAAAAGGAGTTTAATCCTGTAGGAAGTGACAAAGTAAAGCGTACGAATGTGCGCATTATTTCAGCTACCAATGAAAATATGAAAAAAGCTGTAGAAGAGGGACGCTTTCGTGAGGATCTTTATTATCGTCTTGCTGAACTGGAAATTTTACAGCCACCGTTAAAAGACTGCAAGGACGACATTCTTCCTCTTGCCGAATTTTTTAGAAAAGAACATTCCTATAGAATACATGTTCAGAATGAAGGCTTTACAGAAGAAGCGAAAGCATGTATGTTGGGGTATGACTGGCCGGGTAATGTGCGGGAACTGAGCGCAAAAGTCAAACGTGCGGTCATTGTGGCAGATAACGTATTATTGGATGTATGTGATTTGGGACTGGATAATGTGGTTTGTGGTAGTAATCCGGAAATTTATATCATTCAGGAAAGGGAAAGGATACGAAATATGCTGGAAAAAAATCACGGCAATGTCAGCCAGACAGCTATTGAACTGGGTTGTAGCCGTACAGCTCTTTATAAGAAAATGAAGAAAGTCGGTCTGAAATAATTTTTATTCTTTAAGGCGGTATATCAGTCTGCATACATTGTTGCGGAATGTTTTGGACTCATGTAGTACCCATTGTCCAAGCTGAATTCTTCCCGTAATGTTTATCCCGCTTTTGTATGATATTGGAAGTAAGTATATGACCACTTCATCTGCGAGCTTGTATAGAAAAACTCCACTTGCATAATCCGCACTCTTCTGATTCTCCACCTTTATGAAATAGGTGCAGTCGTTTCCGTGTCTTTCCTTGGCATCCATCAGATCAAGCATTCCATAATAAGGATACATGTTGAATACCGCCCGGTTTTCCCAATATGGGAAGCCGTTACGATCTGTCCTGAGCCATTCCATCAGCTTTTCATTTTCATCCGGTAGAAACCCATTCAGTGTGATGGGCATGATGACTTGTATTTTTGCCATACCTCTTGTTTATAAAAAAAGCATGAAACCCATGCATAGTTCTAAACAGGGGTTCTGGTAAAACCCATTACAAAAACTCGCATGGGCTCACGCTATAAGATATAGCATAAGCCTCACGCAATGGCCTTTGTAATTTTTGAAATTTACCAGATTTCTGTTTAGGGCATCTTGCGACTTATGTATATAATCGACGGAAAACATCCCGTTATCCGTCGTTATGTTCTATTTCAATTTCAAAGATAAGGAATGTTCCCTGAAAATCAAACTGATTCAGGATTTATTTGTCATTCTGTATCTATTCAGCTTTTCTTTTCTCCTCTT
>ERZ791907.908-NODE-908-length-24496-cov-7.392742_pt1 | contig 24496 bp, 20 predicted proteins | sample MGYA00510145_ERZ791907 | MGnify/ENA primary metagenome ERZ791907 (study PRJEB30046, sample SAMN00792089) | human gut metagenome | study: EMG produced TPA metagenomics assembly of the A metagenome-wide association study of gut microbiota in type 2... | reverse complement strand
GCAAAATATAATTAAACTATCGACATAATAAGCAATATGTGACAACATGGTAATTTTTGATGTGCGAAGTTTAAGTTAAATAAAAGAAACTGCAGAACAGAGAAAGAGCAGATGTCCGAAGATATGGACACCTGCTCTTTTGAAACATGTAAGATTTTTTATTAGAATCTCTACTACAACAACGTAAGCTCGATAGCATTTCCAGATATTCCCCTCAAATCCATCTCCGAAATCTACATGCCACTTACAAGATTAAGGATACCGAATTTTTCATTAAGATTCAAGGTGGTTTTTCATTAAGATTTGTTTAAGATTTGGCGAAAACAATACGCTGCTGAATCTGATAACTAATGACAAACAAACAGGTGTCTACTATTATCTTGATTCCTACAGCACCACCGGAAAACGCTTTTGTAAATACATAAACCAATACGGCCGAACATGCCATCTGCGCGATGACTAACGCATAGTACCGAAGAAAATGCCGTACCATTTTTCCCTCCGCTCCAAATACCAGATTGCGATTCACCATAAAATTATACAAAGAGGAGATCACTCTCGCACACACGGTAGATGCAATAATGTTCGTCTTAAGCCCCCACCCGGCAAATAAAAATGTATTTAACAACGCAAATATGCCCATGTCGATCAAAAACGAACTTAACGATGCAATAAGATAGCGAAAAAACAATCCAAAAAGCACCTTATATATCTTAATAGAGTCTATCACAGGATCAAAATGTGTTTCTTCATTTTCATGAATATATATTGTCTCTATCGTAATCTCACACACATCGATCTTATGCTTTGCCGCATAGATCAACACCCGAATCTCATACTCAAAACGCTCCCCAGACAGTGAACATAACGCCGGCAATAGCGTATATGGAATACCTCGCAACCCGGTTTGTGTATCGCAAAGCCATTTCCCATATAACAATGCAAATATAACAGTTGTAAGTTTATTTCCAAAACGACTCTTAAAAGGGACATTCTCCAGATTAAAGTCTCTTATTCCCAAAATCAATGCACTAGGTTGACGAACCAAAGCTTCGGCAACCCGCATAGTGTCCTCGGGGCCGTGCTGGCCATCACTATCTGCAGTGACTATCCCTTGACAATCTGGCATATTTTGCAAGCACCACTCAAATCCGGTCTTTAATGCACGTCCCTTTCCTCGATTCTTCTCATGATGCAATACCGTAACCTGTGGCAAGGGCTGCAACTGTTCAAAATACACCTGATGCTTCTGATCGCTGCCATCATCCACTAACACAATACCAGCAAAGCCTACTTCGATCAGTTTATTGACATAAACTACCATTTTTTCGTCTGGATTCAATGCCGGAATTAATACAACAATGTCTTTTACTTTTGTATCGTTCCTCATACTCTTTCCTCCCAACAGCAGATGCAGTACCCTCTAATCGTTTTGCAGATCTGCTTTGTCTTTTGCATATTTTCTATACATCCACCACGCAAATAACAGCGTTCCGATCAATCCCGCAATTGTTAGCAACAATCCCTGTTTCAAATTCGGATATCGGAAGTGGATCACTGTGACGCCATGATCCACTTCTGTCAAATGATGCTTCATTTGAATCTTTTGCTCGCTTTCAAAAATATCATGATATGCCAATGTTGTATTGACATGATCTTCGGGACTGGCAATAACGATCTGATTTGTTCCCTGATCAACAGTCAACGAAACAATTTTTCGATCTGGCAGCTCTGCCATCGCATCGTTCATCATGTCCCCCAAAAATTTGCCAACCGCCTCATCCTTGGTCAAGAAATAGTGATAGGATAAATTTAAACCAATATACACAATATTATCATTCTCTACATTTCCGGCAAAGTCTACCTTGACCCCGGAATCGTACAAATATCCCGTCACCTTATCCAATCCATTAAAATACACTGTTTTCCAATTACGATACTCTGCATCAAACAAACTCGTATCCATCTCCTCACTGCGCGTATAAAGAATCGGATATCCATTTTGAAAATAAATATCCTGACAATCAACACCAAGGAATTCTCTTACCTTTGTCTTTTCATTGCTCGGAATACCATCTCCATTAATAATAATGCGCACTCCTGCTTCGCTCAATTTCAGGACCAATTTCTCCGCCTTATCCTTATCATCATACGTGAAACCATCCAAATAAATCACTTTATATTGTAACAGTTCCTGATAGGAATAATCACTCAAATTGGTAGAATCTCCAGGTTCAATATTCGGATAACCAAACGCCATAAGTTCAGCAGATGTACCAATTCCTAAGCCCTCGTACTTACAGGTAGTTCCAAAATTCCCCGTCGTATGAAGATGATACAACAAATAACTGTCATTCGAATCAACCAATTGATACCCTAATTTTTGAGCACTCTGCGTCACTTCCGGTATATCTTTTTGCTCATCCTGCAGTTCACTCTTTTTGATTAATACCGTATCATCACCAAGTTCTAAACAGCGGTCAAATAAAAATGTATAAAACCCCTGTTCCACCGCTTCATTCAACTGAACTATATTGGAAGCTGTCGCAGCCGACTGCCAACCCGCACCAAAAGTTCCCTGCGTCTGTTGTCCATCATAATCCGTCAAAAGATAGGGTGCCATCGCTCCCAAAGTACTTCCATCTAACAACGCTACACGTTGTTTCGTAATGTTTCTTGCTTCTTTTATCAACGTCGCATTTGCGCTCTGCTCCATATTCTGCCTAGCTGTATAATTGCCTTTTCCTCGATAAATCAAGGAATACGATGGTAAAATATCCAGTACAAGCAATACACAACATATGATAACAAATCCTCGTTTCAGCGTCTTCCAGCATAAGAAGCTATACAAGATCATGCACAAGGCTATGGAAATAAAGCGAAGCATCCATAGATACTGGCTTCCCGGTAGTTTTGCAAGTATCGCATACATAGATGTTGTTGTGCATACAAAAATCACAATTGCCGTAATAAATCCCGGCATAGATTTTTTTTGACCGCATACTGCCCCAAATAAGGCAATCAAAAAAGCTGCTAAGCCGAAGTAAAAATCAACATTTCCTCTAAGCAAACGCCGAACAGGATTGAGCGAGATCAAAGCATCTTGAAAAAAACCTTTCATAACCTGAGAACTGTCTGTTGATGTAATGCCGCCTTTCAAAGAAGCATACAACCATATACCAATGATTGCAAAAGAAAGACCTATACTGATAATAACCGGCATGCATTTTCCTTTTTGATGCATTACCAGCCGATATACCAGCAGAAATACAAGCATTGCCAACGCAAGCATCCCAGCATAACCAACATGACATAATAAAATCAGTACAAACACCGGAATTGCTTTTAACAAATCCTTCCATTCATTTTCAAATAAAAACCCGCTCACAAAATAAAGAAACAACGGCAGCAGCACCATAGAGAGCGTCCGCGGAAGATTTCCCTCCACAAATAATGCATATAAATTATTTGGCATGAAAAACCACAATACTCCGATAAATGCTCCCATGAAAATTCGTTTCTTGCGAATGCCAATAAACAACCAAGATAGTGCCCCCATATAAAATACGAGCGAAATGAAAATTAAATATCCATTGATGTCACTACCGCCCGCTAACCATTGACAAAAAGCCAAAAAATATACTGGTAACGGTGCCCAATAACGCATCATCTGTACACCGTTATACCAAAAATTATCGTATAACGGATACCAATTGCCCATTTTGATACTATGATATAGTACATCCCCTTTATAAATATGACACATCGTGTCTACACCAGACGGATATGTCCCACCTATATATATTACAAACACAATCCCTACTGCCAGAAATGCATATAATATCATAGCCAATACAATGCCTGCATTTTTCTTCACTACACTCTCTCCTCGCTACTCAATCACTCGATCCAACACCTCATCAATGATCTCACTCATCTGACGATCGGAATTCCTGCGCACACTTTCCAAATAATCCTCATTGTGCTCAAAATTGATCACATAACTTCTCGTCGGTGTCTCACTACTCTCCATTCGGACAAGTTCTCCATCCAGATTTTGTACGATCTTTTTGATCGCACGAACAAAATAATCAGACATATTTTCCAACGTTGGAATAATATGGTCAAACGGCTCAATCTCATTGATCAAATGATTCTGATATTGATTGAAATACTCATCAATGGCTTTTTCATATGCATCAAACTGCACAAACTTCTGACCATTCATTCGAATGTGAACCATAAATTCCCACGTATGCGGATGCTGTTCTCCCTCTTTACCATCAATAATAATATAATGATTGGCATTCAGGTAAAACTTAAATTTATATTCTCGATTGATCGCTCCACTATGCATGTTTCTTCTCCTTTCGTTCGCGCAATGCCTTCTGAAACTGAACATACACGGCCTGCAGCGATAGTTCCTCATCTTCTTTCGCCATCGTCTCCTCGACGTTAAACATCTCCTCACTTCCCGGAAGTCTGCGCAGTGCCTGTACCGCTTCCCCCATACGATATTGGATAAAGATCAATACAACGCCTAAATCTTCTGCATCAAAACGAATGATCTTTTCATCCAACAGCACCTGTGCCCGTTCTAAAAACTGTTTTTTCGCAGCCTCCGAAGCAAATGAAAGCCGTACAAGTGTAATTGGCGTCACTTTTCTCTGTCCTAATTTTTGGACAAACACATCCATCAGCCGGATATGGTACACATTCCACCGGGTATGATAATGATCCATCGCCTTGATCGTTTCGGTTTGCCGTTCAACAATACGGTTAAGCTCCTCTGTATGTGCTTTCATCTTAGCGAGCTTATTTTTGCGAATATCTGACAAAATACTAAACACCATTGTAGAAAGCAGCAATATGATCAAAATTCCATTAATGAATACCGACAACCCGATCTTGGAGGCCATAAAGGAATTATTGTCCAAAATAACCGTGTCATTCGTCAATAAGCATATTGTATAACGTGCTCCGTTATAGCCAAAGATCACACCGGATGCCACATAACGGTCATCCCTCATCTGAATGATCTTATGTGAGACTTTATTCACTGCCAAATTTTGTAAAAAATCGTTTGCACTGTCTCCGGAAAAAAATGTATTCGATGTAAGTCCCTTATATCGGTTGGTCTCTGTGACATCTTTTACAAACAAAAGGGCTTTATTCTTCGTCAATGTCCAATATTTACGACTGGATGCATCCAACGAGCCTAATATCTTCGTCACAATCTCTTCATCGCTGCGGTCGTCCAACACATTGATCTGGTCAAGAACAAGCTGAACATACGCATCCTGCTGCTCTGCATAGATTGACAAAATACTGTCCTCATAAGACTTCATCTGCTGATTGCCCACCCATGCCAGCACACCTACAATAATAATGATCGTGAATGAAATCGTCTTGCTGTTGATCAATAGCTCTTTCAGTTTATTACTTTTCACTTCAGCCCCTCGCCTTTCTATACGTGTTCCTCTGGTTTATTGACAATTGCCCTGATCTTGCGGATAAAACGCATTACAACCGCAAAATCATCGGTTATTGTTTTGCACAGACTATCCTTTTCCTGCGTAAAATTCTTTGTTTTCCACGCACTATTGGTATTAATACTATTTATCACGCCTGCAAAGCGAATAAAGAACACTGCCAGATTGAATAGTGGCAGCAATGGCAATACATACCACTGCTTTGCATAATATTTCCGAATCTCCTTAAAGTTCTTTAAGAAACCAACCGTCGATATATAGTAAAAAAAACCAATCAACACATATAATAAATACAAAAATAACGTGGAATATCCCACCTGCGCAAAGGAATAATTCATGCACATCAAGCAGATCAACGCTAAATACCAGATCAAACGTGGAAACGCAAAGGTGTGGTCATACACTAATGTCCTAACGCCTACATTCGTAAACATATTTCTGATTTTTAACTTGTTTTTCAAAAACAAATGTGATACTTCCAAACTTCCGCGCTGCCAACGCTGTCTCTGTGTATACAATTTATTAAGATCCTCGATCGGATCTACAAAGAAGATCGCGTCTTCACAGATCCCAACTTTCGTCTTTAATAAATATTTCATCTGGAACGTAATCTGCGTATCTTCACAAATAGTATCCGTATTATACAACTGTGACTTCAGCACAACTGATTTGCGAAATGCCGAAAACGCACCCGATAACGTATACACCGCATTGATCTCTGCTGAATAGTTACGTCCTGCCAAGAACGCCTGCGCATATTCCATAAATTCCATCTTACGCAAAATTCGTGGAAAGACTAACGGATATGCCTGTACCTGCTTCGGTTCTGTCAAAATAACCCCGGTCATGCACTCGATCGACTGATCATTTTCAAAACGGTACACCATATTGCGCAAGGCGGAGCGTTCCAATAAACCATCGCTGTCAATATGAATGATGTACTTTCCCTCACTATTAAATAAGGCAAGATTCAATGCTTTCGATTTGCCTTGTTTTGCATTGAGCCACTGCATATGCAGCCCCGGAAACTTCCGCTGGCACTCACAAAATACTTGAAAGCTGTTATCCTGCCCTTGATTATTAACAAGGAAAATCCGGATCTTGGAATCCGGATAATCACTGTCTTCAATCGATTGAATACACTGTTCCAATGTGTCCATAGAATTGTAGATTGGAATTATTAAAGAAATCTCTGGATCAATTGCCGGCTTTAATATTTTTTTCTTAAATAGATGCTTTTTAAGCAATACAAGCACACTTCCAACCGATGGTACAATCTCCATCATAACCGGTATTATGATCCATGCAGCCCAAAATAAAAATGAGTTGCAAAACTTATTTATTAGTTCCATATGTAAATCCGCCCACTTTCTGTCGAACAATCTGTGCTTTTGTAAATACAATAAAGTACAGCATGATCGACAAGCCATAAAATACGATTCTTCCAACAAAAGTATGTGCCATATAATAAGCTGACATTCCCTTGTAATAAATGATGACTCCGATCACTGTGATGCGTATCGCATTGGCAAGAATAATATAAACTGTTCCAATAACTCCTACCGCAATACGTTCATAGCGACTATACGCTTGAAAAAAGGCGAGTAATGACAAATATGCCATAATTTCCAAAATGCCGGAACACTCGAAATCGATCAACAACGAAATCGCACCTGCACGAGAATCTACAAACACTACACCATACTTATAGTAAGCACTAAACATTCCCGTGATCTTGCCAAAAGCTCCTGCGATCGCTGCAACGACTTGTGCGAGCGGTTGTGTGCAATAGGGTCTGACAAATATCATCATCAAAACAAACAGTCCGCAACTTCCCCATATAAAGCGCCACGCCGGAAGATCACTCCGTCGCAGCGCCCATAATATATACAACCATACGATCAGAAATATGATTACTGCAATTATCGTCATTCCTTCACCTTGCCTTATATCTGCACCACCGTCTGCCTGTCACAAATCATTCCAAATCGCTAAGCCGGTACACCCTCTCTGTTTATGCCGTCTTCACCTTGGATCTGCGCTTGCGATAGAACATCACTGCTCCTACAGATAATACGCAAAGCGAAATTCCCATTGCAGCACCTGTCGAAGTACCTGCGATCGTAACCCACTCCTGTCCGATATTAATATACTGTGCCTGTATCATCTTCATATCAGAAGCATCCATATCAAAATGCTCAGCCAACTTCTCCAGATTCACTTTGTATTCCATCTCGTCAGAAATCGAAACTCCATCTGCAGTCTGGCGTACGGTCAATTTCATCTGTCCATAAATCGGTGCATCCTTGTCATTGATACTAGATGCTGTCGATCCGGAATCCCGATCCCACAGATAGAACTCATAGGTTCCTGCATCCAGCCCCTCTAACTTAGGATTCATATTGATCTTACCATCTTTATCAACTGCAACCAAGCGGAAGTTAATGGAAGTCTTCTCTTCCTCATTAACGCGGATCGTAAACGGATGGAACTCGCGCTCATTTTTATGCAAAGTAGAGAGTACATGTCCATACAATGTTGTACCGTCTAAATATAACGCTGCCTCTGCATCCTCGCCAACACCGCCACTCGTAGAATACTGTACTAACTGATGCGGATAATAATCCCAGTCTGTATAATTCCCGTCATATTTAATGCCATGAAAAGACTTATCCTTACTGTCATTCTCTTTGAGGTTAGCGATATCTTTGACAAACATATCCTCTGACATATAATAGCCAAACGAGATTGTATCCTTATACTGCTTGATGGCTGATGCAGGGATCGCAATCTCGTACTGTTTGTTCGAGTAAGAAACCTTGGCACCTTCAATACCATCAATAGAATTTTTATTCAATTTAAATGTTGTATTACGACCTAAATCTGTATAGATCGTATATTTACCATTACTCTTATCACCGGCTGATGTGGCTGAGCCAACGCTTTTCTCCTTGATGTAGATATAGAAATAATCTCCATCAAATACGGTCGCTACCTCTTCCAAAGAAGCATCATTTACATCTGTACGTGCAACCGCATCCCAGTCAATAAACGTTCCATCGATCGTAACACCCTGATACACTGCTTCCGTCGGCTCCGGCGTTGCGACTTCCTTAAGATCCTTAATATCACTGCTCTTTACCGTTGCCCCGCAATATTTGATCGTATAATCATCATCTATGAAAAATGTCTGCGGAATTGCAAATTCAATCTCATATTTATTCGCTTCCTTGCTTGGCTCATAAGCTCCTATCGCTCCGTCAATATCACCATACCAGGCATCCTTAAATTCTTTCAACATATTAACAAAGCGAATCTGGGTATTACGCCCTCCCTGACGACTTGCATAGGAAATGTCTACGTAAGTATTTGTGATCGGAAGCCCCCATTCATTGCCTCCGTTCTGCTGTACATAAAAATATACATACTTATCATCCTGCATTACTGCCCATTTTTCAATATTAGTGTTGGTCGATGTCTGCATTTCAACACCTTTCCACTCTGACACCTTGCCATCAATGGTAACTTCTGCTGCTGATGCGATCTGAAATGATGTCAATGCACTTACCGCCAATGCCATCGCACTGATCACTGCCAAAATCTTCTTCATCGTTACCACATCCTCTCTATCATTTTTATCTTAAAAGTTAATATTTCAGGGAAAAAGACAGGAAAATATCATCATCTTCCTGTCTCCCTGTTCCCTACTACATAACATATCGACTTTTTTCGTAGTATCATTATAACAATTTGTCAAAATTCGTCAACCCCTTATTTTTAGGCATTTTATACACTTTTTAAGCAGTTGACATTTCGAAAACATTTGCGTATTATTTTGTTCCAAAAATACGATCTCCGGCATCGCCAAGACCCGGACAAATATATGCATTTTCATTGAGCTGTCTGTCTACATGACCTACATAGATCTGAATATCCGGATGCTCTTTGTGCAATCGCTCCAGTCCCTCCGGGGCAGCAATAATGCACATAAACTTGATGTTCTTGCCACCATGTTTCTTGATCTGATTGATCGCATCCACTGCAGAACCACCTGTTGCCAGCATCGGGTCACAGACCACAATAGTACGCTCCTCGATCGGATCCGGCAGTTTGCAATAATATTCCTGTGGCTCATGTGTTTCCTCATCACGATACATTCCAATATGACCTACTTTCGCAGATGGCACCAATGCCAGAATGCCGGATACCATGCCAAGACCGGCACGAAGGATCGGAACAACGGCAAGTTTACGGCCTGCGATCATTGGTGTCATACACTTCTCGATCGGAGTCTCGATCTCAACATCTTCCACCGGAAGATCTGACAGCGCTTCAAATCCTTCCAACATTGCGATCTCGTCAACCAACTGACGAAACTCATTGGTTCCTGTGTTTTTATCGCGCAGCAAGGATATTTTGTGCTGAATCAACGGGTGTTCAAATACTACTACATTATCCATAATATACCTCCAAAATCAGTTAAAATTAGCAGCCTTATATTTCTTAAACTATCATTTTCTATTTGTCATCGTGGTTCATAATATAACTCCCACGGCTCTGATTCTATTTGTCGTCGTGGTTCATAACGTAACTCCCACGGCTCTGATTCTATTTGTCGTCGTGATTCATAACATAAACCCCACGGCTCTGATCTCCATCCGGATTCTTGCCAAACGTATAATCATTGCCCGGCAAAATAGCATTCAACAGGATTCCGGCGATTGCAGCTACTGCCAAAGCAGTCAAGGTGATCGTCGCACCACCGATTTTGAATGTCAGACCATCCGAAAAACCTAATCCACATACAAAAATGACACCGGCAATGATCAGATTTCTGGACTTTGTAAGATCCACTCTGTTCTCAACCACATTACGAACACCGATTGCAGAAATCATACCATATAGCATAAATGATACTCCACCGATAATGGATGCCGGCATTGTTGAGATCACTGCTGAGAACTTTGGTACAAAGGATAGTAACGCTGCGAATACCGCTGCAATACGAATTACTCTCGGATCATACACTCGAGACAGTTCCAATACACCGGTATTTTCGCCGTATGTTGTGTTCGCCGGTCCTCCGATAAATCCTGCAAAAGCGGTTGCAAGACCATCGCCTAACAGAGTTCGATGCAACCCCGGATCTTCGATATAGTTTTTACCAACTGTTGCAGAAATTGCTGACATATCACCAACATGTTCCATCATTGTTGCAATAGCAATTGGTGCCATAACAAGGATGGATGTAATATCAAATTTGCACATCTGGAACGGTGGAAGTCCGATCCACTTAGCTCCGGAAATAGAAGTGAAGTCAAGAATCGCCTTACCATTTGGATTCGTAATACCACAGGCTGTCAAAATCAGCGCAAAAGCATATGCAATTACAACACCCATAAGGATCGGAATGATCTTAAACATTCCCTTTCCCCAAATATTAAAGATGATGATCACCGCCAATGCTACAAAGGCGATCAGCCAATTGGTCGATGCATTTTGGATCGCCGATGGCGCAAGAGATAAACCAATGCAGATGATGATCGGTCCTGTTACTACCGGCGGCAGAAAACGCATAACCCGGTTTACACCGACCAGCTTAAAGATCAATGCAACGACCAGATACAGCAGACCTGCCACTACAATACCGCCGCATGCATATGCTACTTTATCATTAGCACTCATTGTTGCATACATCCCGTGTTTCAAATTGGCCACGGTATAAAATCCACCTAAAAATGCAAAGGAAGATCCCAAAAACGCCGGAACCTTAAATTTGGAACACACATGAAATATCAGTGTACCAACACCTGCACAAAACAACGTAACCGCAACCGTAAGCCCCTGTGTGAGCGGTTCGCCGCATGCCTCCTTAAAGTAGCCGCCTACCAATATCGGCACCAAAATAGTCGCACCGAACATGGCAAACATATGCTGTATTCCAAGGATCAGCATTTTTGCTTTGCCAAGCTGACGTGCATCATAAATACCTTCTTTTGTCTCTTTCATTTTTTCCTCCAATATAATAATATTTTCAACTAAGGCCGTAAAATTTTGCAGCCCAAATCTACCAAATATCATAGCACGGAATGAAGATTGTAGCAATATTGTACTGTTATTTATAAAGAAAGATCCAACTGTGCTGCCACTTTCGACAATTGCTCTGCAGAAGCACTTAATGCACTTTCCTCCTGTTCGTTAAGCTGGATCGGCACACGAGTTTCCACTCCTTCTCTACCAACAACCGTAGGCATACTCAGGCAAATATCACTGATCCCATACTCTCCATGCATCATAGAGGAAATTGGCAGGATCGACTTTTCGTCACGCATAATGCACTCACAGATACGTTTAACCGACATTGCGATACCATAATACGTCGCACCCTTCTTTTCGATAATATCATACGCACTGTTCTTAACATCGTCTGCGATCCTGTGCATTGCTTCTTCATGGTTAAAATGTCCACGTAATTCGCAAAAATCATTGACCGGGATTCCCGATACGTTAGTACTGCTCCAAGCAACGATCTCGCTGTCCCCATGCTCTCCAATAATAAAGGAATGAACGCTTCGGGAATCAACTTCCAAATGTTCTCCTAACGCATATTTTAATCTTGCAGTATCAAGTACTGTTCCGGATCCTATGACACGATTTTCCGGAAGACCGCTCAGTTTAACTGCAGTATATGTTAAAATATCAACCGGATTTGCCACGATCAGAAGGATTCCTTTATAGTTTCTCTTCGCAATCTCAGGGATAATGCTTTTGAAAATATTAACATTTTTATTGACTAGATCAAGTCTTGTCTCTCCTGGTTTCTGGGCTGCACCGGCTGTCACTATGATCACTGCTGCATCCACAATATCATCATAATCGCCAGCGTATATTTTCATCTGTCCCGCAAATGGCAGACCATGCGCAATGTCCATCGCTTCGCCCTCTGCCTTATCGTGATTTGCATCAATCAATACTAATTCCGAAAATAATCCGCTCTGCATTAATGCAAATGCCGATGCTGAACCAACAAATCCACATCCTATCATCGCCGCTTTTCTTGTGTCTACCTGTTTGCTCATAGACTACCTCCATTTCACTTCTGTCAATTGTTACCTACTCAAGCTTCGCACATCCGGAGCCGCCATCGGGCATGTATTCATCAGAGACTTAACAAAATAAGAAATCACGCAAAAACTCTGCGTTCTGCGGCAATTATCTTAGTTCGCTGCCGACAGAGCAAGTTAACTTGTCGTCTGCAAAATATCGCATTTATTGCAGACATAATAAGCAATATGTGACGACATGGTGATTTCGGATGTGCGAAGTTTGAGTTATCTATATTATGTACGACCTTATTATAATATATGTGTCAAATTGTTGAAGCCATTCATTATATCTTTTTACACATTTATTATCGATTAGTGTTATTTTTTGAGAGATATTCATGTGATTTAGTGTTGTTTTTTTCTCTTTTTTCATAGATTTTTACACGAATCATATTTATAATATATGCTCTTCCGCTTCGGCGATATCAGCATGCCGACAGCTTTCAAGTCACTTGACATCTATTCTGCTCACTTGAAAAGTAAGCTATTTTATATTTATTTCTTCTTCCAGCTCCTGAACAAGATATTCGTCACTCATACAATGCATATCGGATACACCCTCGCTCATGAGCTTATACAATTCGGAATGATAAAAAATATCTAAAGCTTTCTCCAGCGAGATATTATTCTCTTTTGCAAAAAGTTCTACCACTCGTGCATACTTCTTCTGTAAGAGAATTGGATTGGCATTCATAGCTTTTCACTCCCTTCAAACAACAAATAAGACAGTGCCTTTTCCAAAATCAACATTCGGTCTGGAGTGCAACAAATCCGGCTGAGCAACCACTACAAATGAGCCATGATATAAGATCATAATTTCACGCCTCTTTCTTTCATAATATCAATAATATCATTCACGATATACTCCTTGCTTTGCGTGTGCAGAACCTCATATTCCGGAATGATATATTCATTCAAAATATCTGTCTGTTCTGTCAAGGCGGCATAGACCTTGGTAGCATCCACATTTAACTTTGATGCAACATTTTCAATACAGAAAATTGCAAATTCTAATTCTCTGCTTCCATGCATAGTCTTATCCATTTCCATAACTTGCATGACCTCCTGTTCATAGTCGATTCATCTATCGTTATAACAAATTATTCAGATATGTCCGTATTCTAGGCCTCATTCTTCCGCTTTGAGCCTTCCTTCCGACACATACCCCTCTATCGGGTCATAAGAGAAAGTATTGCAGGTGAGAAACCTGTTTTCTCAGAAATTTTTCTGATATTTACCTTCACCGTCTCACCGCAATTCTTACTGAATTTTCTTAATCTGAATAGCCATATATGGTTTTCCCGGAAGTTCTACCTTAAATTTTCCCTTGAATACTCCTCTGTCTTCCACAGTCATGTTCCAGGTATCGATTACTTTTACCCGAAATTGTGTCTCATCATCAAAATAATATTCTCTAAAAGATGGCCGCATAAAGCTAAAATAAATCAGATAGTAGTCTTTCACTTGTTTCATTTTCTGTGTAGTCTCTTCTGGTACTGCACATACTTCATCCCATCCGCTATTTTCATAAGGACGCAACCCGATTCCCGGAGTTTCACACATAATGTCATGAAGCAATTTAAATCTCTTATAACTCTCTCCATGAAGTGTACCCCCATGAGACCACCAAAGAATGTCCTTATCATTCATATAGGTTTCTCCATGTCCCGGATATCCTCCTCTGCAAGCCGCTTCCCAAAAACGTCTGGTAAGTTCTTCACCACTGATATTTCCCCATCCATGCTGTATATTTCCTTCATAGGCAATTTCATCTAATACTACCGGTTTTTGATATTTTTCTCTCCACTCGTTTACCAGTTCTGAAGATTTGTATAAATCCTGTCTCTGAATACTACAATGAGTAATCCATGGACGATTGTAGTCATAAAATACAAGACAGTTATGAATAGAACGCAAATGATGATATGGGTCTTTTTCACAAATAATTTTTGCATAACCTTCCCAATCCTCCACTGCCTTGTGGTCAAATAAGTCATATTCATTTGCCAGAGACCACCACATATTGCGATACGCAGAAAATCTGGCCAGCACATATTTCCAATATAAAGCATCCTGTTCTTTCGTCATCTGAGCAAATCCCCAGCGATCATAAGGATGCATAACAATCAAATCTGCTTCAATCCCCATATCTCGAAGTCTCAAGATACATTTTTCAATATGCTGGAAATGTTTCGGATTAAATCTGGTAAAATCCCAGTGATTTCCCTCTGTTTTTCCTGTATATCCAAAGAAATTTTCCTTTGTTAATACACTGGAATCCATAGGTGTCCCTTCATATGGATAAGAGCGCGGTTCACCCAAATTGTAATCATAGTGTTTCGGGAATACGCAGAAGCGTATTTTGTTAAATGCGCTATTCTTCAGTGTCTCAAAAGTCTGCTCAATCAATTCATCAGACTGAAGGTTCCACACATAACAGGTGGTTCCAATAGAATAATAAGGAGTACCATCTTCATAGGCAAAATGATAGGTATTTGCCACCCGCACTGGTCCATGGTTGCCTTTTGAAGGAGCTGTTACTGTAAAACCGCCCTCATACTCTTCTTTTGAAAAGCTTCCAGTCACTTTAAATCTATATTCTCCTTCAAAAGATGGCATAAACCGCACTCTATAAATGCCATCACCGTCATAAAAACCGTCAACCGTAACAGTCTCATTCTTTCCTGTAAAAACGCCCTGAATTTCATAATCTGTAAAAGGATTACCTTCTGCTTTTCCCTGTATTTCTATCTCAAATAGATCCCATTTTTCCACCTGTGCGGCATATTTCAATCCATCCATTATTTGTTATACCTCCAAAACTTTTTAATCAGCCCTTAACCGCTTTAATTCCATCTGTATCATGAAAGGAGTATCGTCAATGATTAATCCATTTCTCTTAAAAATAACCAGTTTCACCCTCATTATTTTAGATTCACTGATGTACCCCATTTCCTTTGCTACTCGAAATACCTCCGCTGAAGTCTCTTCACTGACTCCCTTTTTATGGTTCAAGGCATTAGAAATGGTAGCTGGCGAAAATCCAGTACGTCTGCTAATATCTTTTATACTCACTTTCATAACCAAAACCATTCCCTCTAAATTTTTATATACATAATAGCAAATGTTTTTCAAAAAAACAATATTTTATTTCCTTGAGTTTCCGCAGTTTTATCCACAGAACCTATAATCATCATTGCTTATTATAAACAACTTTTTAAAATGCCAAAAATATAAGGAATCCTATTTCTTTTTGATGTAAAATTTAATCACCACAAAAAATCGTACTAAACAAAAAAGAGGAGGATTCCCTGTGGTTAATTTTACATCAAAAACTTATCAAATGAAACGGGCGAGACCCGCAGGCTCTCCCCCGCCTGTAGGCTTCGCAAGTTTCTACAGAACGATCACTGAGCTTAGAAAAATCCTGCTTTTTCTTTGCCGTAGCTTTCCTGACAGCCCAGTCGAAATCTTCCCTGGTAACAAAATCCGGCAATCGAATAACAGAGATCCACTTAAAATCTTCCTTACGAGCATAATCAATTCCGGATACTCCATCCTGCCACCAGAATCCCTCTAATGGTGGCACCACATAATCGAAATATCCGTCAATCTGATGGTCTTCCTTTTTACTCATTTTTATCGTAAATGCAATTCCGTACAAAATACGACAACTATCCATATCCAGTCTCACATTGACATGATGCTTCGTTTGGACAATAAACATACAGTCTCCACATGATAGCTGTGACCGAACATATCACACGGGCAGATTCGTTTCAGGGCATACCCATTCTCTCCAAAATACTTCAAGTCTCTTGCCAGCGTTGCCGGATCGCAACTAACATACACAATGCGTTTGGGCTCCATCTGAATGACCGTTTGTAATAATTTTTCGTCACATCCCTTTCGCGGTGGATCGAGCACGACCACGTCACTGCGCAATGTCCCTCCGCTCTCACGATATTTTGCCGGTACGACCTCTTCTGCTGCCCCGGCAAAAAACTCTACGTTGGATATCTCATTCAATGCTGCATTTTCACGTGCATTTTTTACAGCCTGTTCTACGATTTCAACACCATATACCTTGTCCGCTTTTTGGGACAAGAACAAGGAGATCGTTCCAATGCCGCAGTACAGATCCCAAACCGTTTCATCCCCATGCAGATCAGCATACTCTAATGCCTTATCATAAAGTTTTTTCGTCTGAATAGGATTTACCTGATAAAACGACTGCGCAGAAATACGATAGCGTAAGCTGCCGATACAATCTTCTATATAATCCTGTCCATAAATCGCTTTCGTTTCCCGGCCGAGAATAACATTTGTATTTTTGTCGTTGATATTTATGCAAATGCTGACAATCTGTGGATTCGCTTCTCGCAGTACTTCGATCAATTCTTCCTTATGCGGAAGTCTGGTTCCATTAATAACCAGACAAACCATGATCTGCCCGGTGCTTTTGCCGGAACGGATCAATATATGCCGCACAATTCCCTTCCCGGTCGTTTCATCATAAGCACGAATGCCATATTGCTTCATAAAGTCAAGCACGGTGTCTATGATCAGTTGGCTTGCCGGATCAGCAATCGCACAATTGCGGCAGGAAATGATCTGATGCGTACGACCGGCATAAAAACCTGCGACCAGATTTCCCTCTTTATCATAACCAACCGGGTATTGCGATTTGTTGCGATAATAGTATGGGACTTCCATTCCCATGATCGGTTCCATAACAACCTCATTTTTGTCTATATCAATCCCGCCGATGCGTCGGAGACAATTCGCCACTTTTTCCTGCTTCCACTGCAACTGCTTTTCATAGCTGCAATGCTGCAACTGGCATCCACCGCACGGTCTTGCCACCGGACATTTCGGTTCCACGCGGAACGGCGACGGCTGTATAATTTCTAACAAACGCGCATATCCAAAATGCTTTCTCGTTTTCATTACCCGTACTCGGACAATATCTCCAACCAATGCGTCCTTGACAAAAAGGGCGTACCCATTTGCACGCCCAATTCCTTCACCTTCTGTTCCCATATCAATGATTTCCAGGGTCAGCTCGTCATTTTTGTGACAAACCGCCTCTGAAAATTCTTTTTTTGTTTTTTTGCCCATGCTACTATCTATTCCTTCCTCAGCCCATATCTTCTTAAGACCTTTCACAACTTTCTCTATTTGCGTTTCTGCAAATATCCTGAGCTCTGACGTACATTGGAATCTACAATTCGATTAAATCCAAGCCATTCCATCGTTGGATCCGCTTTATCAAATAATTCCGTCATTGTCTCCATGCGCGCATCAATGTTGTCCGCAAAATTAAGTGCCATCGCCTCTGCCAACGCCGGTTTTTTAGGAGATCCATATTCTAACTCACCATGATGTGCCAAAATGCAGTGACGAAGCTCTGTTGCCAATACCGGTGGAAATCCAGGAATCTGGCTGCTCCATTTGCCAATCAACTCAGCGCCCAAGAAAATGTGTCCCAAAAGCTGTCCATCGTCTGTATATTCATTGGTCGGAAAGTCAGACAATTCATATAACTTTCCAATATCATGGAACATCGCTGCAGTGATTAGAAGATCATGGTCTAAGATTTCATAATTCTGCGCAAAATACTCGCACATTTTTGTTACACCGAGCGTATGCTGTAACAGTCCGCCAATAAAACCGTGATGCACCGATTTAGCAGCAGAATGCTGCTGAAACTCCTTAGCGATCTCTGTGTCATCCACGAACACCATCTCTGCAAGTCTATGTAAATGTGGCTCTTTAATCCCGTCAATATGCTGTTTCAGCTGCTCATACATCTGAGGAATGTCGTATTTCGATGCCGGAATATACTCTTTCGGATCATATTCTCCCTCCTGCGCTTGGCGAATACGATTAATGTTTACCTGTCTGCTCCCCTGAAAAGTCGTAACCATACCATCTACCATAATAAAATCCATGCTGTCAAAATCGTTAATCGCATTGGTGAGTTCCCAAACTTTTCCGTCAATAATCCCCGTTTTATCTTGCAAGAGCAAAGAATAATAAGTCTTACCAGCCTTTGTTTTTAATACCTGCTTGGATTTGCACAAATAAATGCCAAAAAACTTATTTCCCTCTTGATATTCTTTGATGTATGTCATATCTTTTTCATTTCCTTTCTGTCCTTGATCTTATCATATAGAGAAAATGTTAGCATATTTGACCGTCCGCGTCCAGTCCAAATCTATCAAAAAGAGGCTGTATATGAACCATCTGCAATTCATATAACAGCCCCTTTTTGCTTTTTTATTCGTCTTCGTAACGATCTCTCAATTTCTTTAGTGCCTTTTTTTCAATACGTGATACATAAGATCTGGAAATTTGATAAATTTCTGCAATCTCCCTCTGCGTTTTCTGCTCTTTTGCCTGTATGCCGTAACGCAGGCAAAGTATCTCTTTTTCTCGTGGTGTCAGGGTTTGTTCCATATATTGTTCCAACTTACCAATATGCTCTTTTCTCGTCAAACGGTCTGCAATATCCTCTTCCTCATATTCCAATACATCAAACAGATTGATTTCATTTCCTTCCTTATCCGAACCTATGGTATCAAACAAATATACATCACGCGCTGTCTTTTTTACGGAACGAAGATACATCAGTATTTCATTTTCTACACATCTCGCACAATACGTTGCAAGCCGAATCTTTTTGTCTTCCCTAAAACTGTCCACTCCCTTGATCAGTCCAATCGTTCCAATCGAAATAAGATCCTCCATTTCTACCCCTGACTGCTGGTACTTCTTGGCAATATAGGCAACCAAGCGCATATTCCGCTCAATCAATTGATTACGCGCCTGCCAGTCGCCTTCCTTGCATTTTTTCAGGTACTCTTTTTCTTCTTTGGCGCTGGGAGGTTGTGGAAATGATTGCATTGTCGCACTTCCCCTTTCACGCTATCCATATATCTTATGCAGCGCACCAAAAGGAAGTGCCTTTCCACATTTTACAAAAATGCTATTTACTTAAACTTCGCACATCCAAAGCTACTGTCAGGTCACATATTACTTATTATGTCAAAGAATACTATGTATTTTGCAGCCACAACATAGCGATTTCTGCCAGCAGAGAACTATAGTAATTGCCTTGCCGCAATTACGTTTTAGGTGATTTCTAGATTTTGTTGTCTCTGATGATTGATTTACATGCCCTTCGGAAACTCGAAGTCCCGGAAGCAAGGTATTCATCATTTTTGAAAGGGACTTTGCGCTCGTCGTTACTTATGTCTCGTATTTCAGAGACATTAAGTAACGTGACGTAGCGCATCGTAGCGAAAGCGTCCCGTCCAAAAATGGATGATACCTTGCTAAACCGGGACATCTCAGACATTCCTTCGGGCATGTATTCATCAGAGACTTAACAAAATAAGAAATCAACCAAAACTCTGCGTTCTGCGGCAATTATCTTAGTTCACTGCCGGCAGAACAAGTCAGCTTGTTGGCTGCAAAATAGCTATTATTTTTCTGACATAATAAGCAATACGTGATCTGGCAGTAGCTTTTGATGTGCGAAGTTTGAGTTATTCAATAAGAAGGAAACTGCTGTTGTGTAGGAAAATGTTGTGGTGACAGCTAAATTGCGGTATCATAATATAGATAATAATGCTGATGCATGAAAATTAATTTGGAGGCTAAACAATGATTTTTGATACACATGCGCATTATACAGATGCGCGGTTTGATGAAGATAGAGAGGAACTATTGGCGGGGATGAAAGCGCGTGGTGTCGGTGAGATCGTAGAAGTAGGGGCAAGTATTCAGTCTACGAAGGATGCGGTCAATCTGGCAGAAAGTCACGACAATATTTATGCAGCGGTGGGCGTACACCCGGAGGACATCGAGAGACTGACACCGGAAGATATGCAATGGCTGGCAGACTTGACGCACAGGGATAAAGTGGTTGCCATTGGCGAAATCGGTCTTGATTATTATTACGATGAACCGGGGAGAGATTTGCAAAAAAAGTGGTTTGCACGCCAGCTTCAGGTGGCCGCAGAAACACAGATGCCGGTCATCATTCATAGCAGGGATGCTGCAAAGGACACATTAGACATTATGAATGAACATTGCGCCTGGCAAAATGGTGGGGTGATCCATTGCTTTTCCTACAGTCCCGAAATTGCCAAAATATATTTGGATAAGGGGTTTTATCTGGGAATTGGTGGCGTGGTCACCTTTAAGAATAGTAAGAAATTAAAGGAAGTCGTTGAAATGATGCCACTATCGCAAATGGTGTTAGAAACGGATTCGCCGTATTTGACACCGGTACCGCATCGCGGCAAACGAAATGATTCAGGATATTTGACACACGTTGTTGATGAGATTGCGGCATTGAAGTCGTGCGACCGCGAGAAAATTATCCGCATAACAAGGGAAAATGCGCATAAGTTGTATCGCATTGGTCAGTAAAACGGGAGACTGCACATTAATAGAAGGCTGTACTGTATTGGTTAATAAAGCAGGGCACTGCATATCAATAGAAAGAAGAGGATATTGGGATGGCAACATTAGGAATACCACAAAATACAATAGACATATTAAAGAAATATGACTTTCATTTTCAGAAAAAGTTTGGACAAAACTTTTTGATCGACACGCATGTTTTGGAAAAGATCATTGACTCGGCCGGCGTGACAAAGGATGATTTTGTGTTGGAAATCGGTCCGGGAATTGGGACAATGACACAATATCTTTGCGAAAGAGCCAGAGAGGTTATGGCGGTGGAGATTGATGATAAATTAATCCCAATCTTAGCAGATACGCTGTCAGCGTATGATAATGTGACGGTTGTGAATGAAGACATTCTTAAATTGGATATTGATCAGATCGCTAGGGAGCATAACGCCGGAAAGCCGATTAAAGTAGTGGCAAATTTGCCATATTATATAACAACCCCGATCATTATGGGATTGTTTGAAAGTCATGTGCCGCTTGAGAGTGTTACTGTCATGGTGCAAAAAGAAGTAGCAGATCGTATGCAGGCAGGGCCGGGAACGAAAGACTACGGGGCATTGTCGCTCGCCGTACAATATTATTCAGAGGCGGAAATCGTAGCGAATGTTCCTCCGAATTGTTTTATGCCAAGACCAAATGTGGGGTCTGCCGTGATTCGTTTGACTTGCCATAAGGACTGCCCGGTGAAAGTAACGGATGAGAAGTGGATGTTTCGCATTATCCGTGCGTCGTTTAATCAGCGCAGAAAGACATTGCAGAATGGATTGGGAAATGATGCATCACTTCCGGTGACAAAGGAGCAGGCCAAGGCGGCAATCGAGAGTATGGGGTTATCAGCTACGATCCGTGGAGAAGCATTGTCGTTAGCGCAATTTGCAGAGCTTGCAAACCGCTTGAAGGAGGCCTGATGAGAGATGAAAGTGTGGGAACGTATAGAAAGCCTGCGTAAACGCATGCGCGAGGAAGACATTGATGTGTATTATATTCCGACCAATGATTTTCATGGTTCTGAATATGTCAGCGGATATTTTCAGACAAGAGAATATATTTCTGGTTTTACCGGATCTGCAGGTGTTGTGATCGTGACGTTAGAAGATGCCGGGTTATGGACCGATGGACGATATTTTATTCAAGCAGAAAAACAGTTACAGGGTAGCGGCATTACATTATACCGCATGGGACTTGATGGCGTTCCGACGGTGAACGCTTATCTCGACAATGTACTAAAAGATGGACAAGTGCTTGGCTGCGATGGCCGTATGGTGACAACCACATGGCTTATGGCAATGAAACGCAGATACAAGGTTAAAAGTAACGTTGATCTGGTAGGAGACATTTGGGAAGACCGCCCAGATCGTCCAAAACAGCCAATATGGGAATTGGCGATAAAGTATGCAGGGGTCAGCAGAGAAGAGAAGCTGTCTCGTTTGTGGGACTGGATGAAGCAAAAGAGTTTGGATTATTTTATTCTGACATCTTTGGATGATATTGCGTGGTTGTTTAATTTACGTGGAAATGATATTCCATGCTGTCCGGTATTTTTATCTTATGCGGTGTTTACGCAAGAGAGTGGCGTATTGTTCTGCGAGAAAAATTGTGCGAACGGGTCGATACAGACTGCCTTAATGAAGGCGGGAATTGAAACGAGACCGTATGAAGAGGTGGAACAATATATCCGCAAAATGGGACAGGGAAAGCGCGTAGCAATGGATATGCGTGTGGTCAATGCGCATTTGGCGGCACAGGTGCCGAACGAAAATACATTAGTCGATGTTGTGAATCCAACCGGAATGTGGAAGGCGGTCAAGAATGAAACGGAAGTGAATAATGAACGTATTGCACATTTGAAAGATGGTATTGCCATTACCAAGATGTTATATTGGCTACATCATACGGATAAAAAGAAGGAATCTGAAATCTCCGTTTCGGATAAATTGGAGGAGTTTCGAAGATTAGATGAAGATTATTTGGGACCTAGCTTTGACACAATATCCGGGTATGCAGAGCATGGTGCGATCGTGCATTATAGTGCGACACCGGAATCTAACCGTATATTAGAGGAAGAGAATTTCTTGCTGTTAGATATGGGTGGACATTATTATCAGGGAACAACAGACATTACACGAACGGTTATGTTGGGCAGAGAAGCAACCGAAGAGCAGAAAAAATACTATACGACAGTGCTTCGTGGTAATTTGGCGCTTGGTGCGGCAAAGTTTCGCAGCGGAATTACCGGAGTGAATCTGGATGTGCTGGCAAGACAGCCATTGTGGGAAATAGGATGTGACTTTTTGCATGGAACAGGACACGGCGTAGGATATCTGTTGAATGTGCATGAGGGACCAAATGCAATACGGTATGTGGCTTCTAAACAGCCGGGAGGCGATCCGGCGCTGGAACCGGGCATGATCACGTCCAATGAGCCGGGTGTTTATTTGGAAAATAAATTTGGTATTCGACTGGAGAATCTGATCCTATGCTGTGAAGCAGAGCAAACGGATTTTGGTCGTTTTTTGGAATTTGAAACGTTGACATTAGTACCGTTTGATCGGAGAGCGATTGATGTAAAAGGACTCAGTGACAAAGAACTTGGCCTGCTGAATGCATATCATCAACGGGTCTATGAAGAGATTGGTCCGCATTTAACACCGGAAGAAAGAGATTGGCTGCAGGAAGAATGTAGTCCAATTTTGTGATAAATTCTTAAGAATTATTAAGATTGCGTTGATATTGTTGACACGGTACCAAATCTATGGTGTACTAAAGATGTAACTAACGGAAGTTCTGTACAGAGTGAATTATTTTTTGTATCTAAAGTATCTATTTTTACATGTGAGAAGTGACATGGGTAAGGAGGAGCAAATGAAAAAGAAACGAGTAAGGAAAGGGATCGTGGTCAGCATATTGGCGGCATCTATGGTCCTTGGCGGGGCACAAGAGACATTTACAGTTCGTGCGGCAGCGCACAAAGAAACAGCAAAAGATTACATTGTGAACGTGGCAGACCAGCATAAGCTTGACAAGCTGGCAAAAGAGTATGACACTGTAGATCATAATGAAAGTACGGCAGAATTATTGGAAAGTTCCGGTTGTGTGAGCTTGGAACTAACCGATTCACAAGCACAGCAATTGGGACAGGAGTCCGGAGTGGTATCCGTAGAACGTGATGAAATGGTAAGCGGCTGTGAATCGGATGAAGCAGACCAGATCATTCAGTTTGCTAAGGAAGCATGGAATATCGATGCGGTCAATGTGGAGCGTGGAGTATCTGACAAACCGAAGACGGCAGAAAACAGTAAAAAGAAGATCGCTGTGATCGATTCCGGTGTAGACATTACAGAGGATATTGATGTGGCTGACCGTGTGGATCTTCTGTACGCCGGGGAAGAATCCTCTTTTCTATGCTGTGAT
>ERZ791907.898-NODE-898-length-24765-cov-2.503116_pt1 | contig 24765 bp, 22 predicted proteins | sample MGYA00510145_ERZ791907 | MGnify/ENA primary metagenome ERZ791907 (study PRJEB30046, sample SAMN00792089) | human gut metagenome | study: EMG produced TPA metagenomics assembly of the A metagenome-wide association study of gut microbiota in type 2... | reverse complement strand
AACTCATTCTCCAAGACAGATACAAGTGTGTCATACTTGGAAAAATGAAGTCCTCGATACAAGACTTCACTTGCCATGGCCTCTGCTTCAAGATGTGAGAAACTTTGCGCCACTGCATCACAGTAGGTGGTAAGGGCTTCATCGGCTCTTGCCGTTATGAATGGTTTGTCACCCAGCAGTTCTGGAAAATGCTCACTCAAATAGTTCTCCAACTTCAGACGGAAGTAAGATAGTTCTTTCTTGGTTTCCATAAATCTTTTATTTTAGGGTTATACGTTTTATTATATTATCAGATGCCCATCGCCTTATTGAACTTGCCGAGTTTGACGAAGCGGCGGAACGCCGTCTGCAGGAGATGCAGTCCCGGCTTGACAAGAGCCGAGAGCGTGGCATGGCGATGGCAAACGACTCCCTTGCGGAACCCATGAGTGAGGAAGAACGCCTCCGACGCGGCGCCCGACGCCAGCAGGAAGCCCTCGACGAGCTGAACAAGGCACTGGCCGAAGCCCGTCTGAACGGTCAGAAAGGTATGGAAGAGGTACAGAAACCACAGTCTGCCGCCAATGACACGCTCAAGTCGGCAGGCACGGTCACGGAGAACGAGGATGCCGTCACGCAGCCTCCCGAAGATGCAGCCACACAGTCTGTGGTAAAGGTGAGGAAGCCCAACTCCGCCTATTTCAATACCCTTGTCGAGAACGAGCCTGAGCCGAATCTCATCAAGGCGATTATCGACGAGGATGTGAAAGCCGTTGACGGCTCACGGGTAAGGCTACGCCTGCTTGACGAGGTGGAGATAAACGGAGTGATTCTTGCCAAAGGCTCATACACGTACGCCATCATGAGCGGGTTCGGGCAGCAGCGAGTAAAAGGAACGGTCAAGAGCCTTATGGTGGATGACGAACTCCTGAAGGTAAGCCTGACACTCTACGACACCGACGGCATGGAGGGTCTTTTACGTGTCCAATTCCTCTTTCCGGGAGACCACCAAGGATATAGCATCCGGGGCGATGGGCAGCAATATGAGCATCAACAACGGCAGTTACGGCAACAACTTCACGCAGTGGGGCATGCAGGCCATACAGAACGCCTACCAGCAGACCACCGGGGCTATCTCGAAAGCCATCCGCAAGAACAAGGTGAAGCTCAAGTACGGCACATTCGTCTATCTATTCCGTGCGGCGGTTTATGTGTCGCTGCTGCTTGAATTTTTCGAGTACGCCGTTGATCCGGAGACACTTGACCATTGGAACGGCGTGCTCGTGGACATCCATGACCGCATCAAGACCTGGTTCATCTACCATGACGGGAATCTTATATATGCCAAGATAACGACCTTCCTGCTCATCTGCATCACCTGTGTGGGAACGCGCAACAAGAAGCACCTTGAGATGGATGCCCAGAAGCAGGTGCTTTATCCGTTGCTCGGCGGCATCGGGCTGGTTGCCGTGTCCGGGTGGCTCTTCGGTTTCTCCATCATGCCGCGCATCTACACGCTGAAGGTAAACATCTGGCTCTCTATGATACTGTCCGTAGTGGGAGCGGTACTTATCCATGTGGCACTTGACAATATATCTAAGTTTCTGAAGGACGGACTGCTTAAAGACCGCTTCAATTTTGAGAAAGAGAGCTTCGAGCAGGCCACCGAAGCTGTGGAGAACAAGTATTCTGTGAATATCCCCATGCGCTTTTATTACAAGGGGAAATTCCGTAGGGGCTGTGTGTCAGTCTCCAATCCTTTTAGGGGAACCTGGGTCGTGGGTACTCCCGGTTCGGGTAAGACATTCAGTATCATCGAGCCGTTCATACGCCAGCACTCCGCCAAGGGTTTCGCTATGGTCGTGTATGATTATAAGTTCCCTACCTTAGCCACCAAACTATATTACCATTATCTGAAAAACAGGCGTTTAGGCAAGACACCGCCGAATTGTCAGTTCAACATCATCAACTTCGTCGATGTGGAATACAGCCGGCGCGTGAATCCGATACAGGCGAAATACATTCCGAACCTTGCCGCAATCAGCGAGACCGCAGAGACCCTGCTTGAGTCCTTGCAGAAAGGTAAGAAAGAAGGAGGCGGCGGTTCCGACCAGTTCTTCCAGACTTCGGCCGTGAACTTACTCGCCGCCTGTATCTATTTCTTCGTGAACTATGAGAAAGAGCCGTATGATTCGTCCGGCAGACAGCTTTATGCCGATAAGGTGCAGGACCCGGTGACAAGGATATGGAAGCCGACAGATATCGTGCGTGAGTACAAGGACGGCCCGGTAACGGAACCAGCCTACTGGCTCGGAAAATACAGCGACATGCCGCATATCCTCTCGTTCCTGAACCAGAGTTACCAAACTATCTTTGATGTGCTGCAGACCGACAACGAGGTGGCACCGCTGCTCGGTCCGTTTCAGACTGCCTTGCAGAACAAAGCGATGGAGCAACTGGAGGGCATGATAGGTACGCTCCGCGTCTATACCTCACGCCTTGCGACCAAGGAATCGTATTGGATATTCCATAAAGACGGTGATGACTTCGACCTGAAGGTCAGCGACCCCAAGAACCCGTCGTATCTGCTTATCGCCAACGACCCTGAAATGGAAAGCATCATCGGTGCTTTGAACGCTCTTATCCTGAACCGCCTTGTCACGCGAGTAAACACCGGACAGGGAAAGAACATACCGGTAAGCATCATTGTCGATGAGCTGCCAACCCTCTATTTTCACAAGATAGACCGTCTGATAGGAACTGCCCGAAGCAATAAGTTAAGCGTGACACTCGGTTTTCAGGAATTGCCGCAGCTGGAGGCAGACTACGGAAAGGTGGGCATGCAGAAAATCATCACGACTGTAGGAAATGTAGTGAGCGGTTCGGCGAGAAGTAAGGAAACACTGGAATGGCTGTCGAATGACATCTTCGGCAAGGTGGTACAGCTCAAGAAAGGTGTCACCATTGACAGGGACAAAACGAGCATCAATCTGAACGAAAACATGGACAGCCTTGTGCCGGCAAGTAAAATTTCCGATATGCCGACAGGCTGGATATGCGGACAGACGGCACGTGATTTCGTCAAGACCAAGACAGGACGCGGCGACAGCATGAACATACAGGAATCGGAGGAGTTTCAGACCACCAAGTTCTTCTGTAAGACGGATTTCAACTTGGAGGAGATTGCCAAAGAGGAAGCCTGGTATGTGGAATTGCCCAAGTTCTACACCTTCCCCTCGAAAGAAGAAAGGGAACGTGTGCTGTACAAGAACTTCCTGCGTGTGGGTATCGAAGTGAAGACGATGATAGCGGAAATACAACGGAGAGCCCATGCGAAATAAACTCAGAATATTTGTCACTGTCCTGTTTGCCTGTATCTGTATAGGTCAAGGTTCTGCCCAGCCTACGGTGCGGCGGCTCATGGAGCTGCCACCGTTTGAGCGGGCTGTATTGATTATCAAGCATTATGAGACACTTCACCGTCCGAAACATTGGCCGACCATCGGTTACGGTCATGTAGTCCAGCCGGGCGAACCATACAAAAAAGGTGTACGGTTAACGGAACAGCAGGCAGACGCATTGCTGCGGAAGGATTTGCGGAAGTTCTGCGCCTTGTACCGCTCCTACGGGGCTGACAGTCTGCTTTTGGCTTGTCTCAGCTATAATTGTGGTCCTGCAAACGTTCTTGGAGGAAAGGGATATGAGAAAAGCCGCCTGTTGCGCAGGCTTGAAGCAGGCGACAGGAATATTCTGGCTGACTATCTATCTTTCTGCCACTACAAAGGCAAGCATCATTCCGGGATTTGGCGTCGCAGATGGATAGAGTATCAGCTGCTGTATTCTGGCTTGTGATGAATTAAAAGTAATAACAACTGTATTGAAAAAGGCAGTCCAAGGCATATTCCACAATTCAAATTTCCACATTTTCACTGTTATGCCCCGGGCTCCCCTAAATTAGTTTACGTCTGTAATGTAATACAAAGGTACATAAATATAGCGAATTATTTGCCCCTTCTTAATTATTTTATTATTTTTGTGTACTAAATACATGTAGAATTGTCTGAAACAGAGCCAAATGAATAAAAATAATCGTAAAGAACAGCTCTATCATGAGACATTCAAGCTGTTCCTTTCTAAACCATTTGAAGCCGTAAGCATAGCGGATATAGAAGAAGCATCTGGTATGACGCGCGGTGCTATAACATATTATGCCAAAGATAAATTGGGTCTATTTTATTCGGTAGTAAAACACCATTTGGTTGATACTCAGAATTTGAAGCAGAAAATCACCAAAACTGAATTTGTTTCACTGAAAGAGTTTTTAGAAGAGTATGTAAATTGTTGCCAGGAGACTATGAATCGTTTTAGCGATGTAGATAAAAAAGTCCAAAATGCAAGTAGAGCATACGCTTCGCTGATTTTGCAAATATGCAAATACTTTCCTGATCTGCATGCCCAATACCTTGAAAATAGAAATCAAGAGATTATTATGTGGATAGGAATCTTGCAAAAAGCCATTGAAAATAAAGAAATAAGAAGTGATATTGACATAATGAATACCGCCCGTAATTTCATGAATATTTTCTATGGGCAATCATATTTAGACTCATTATCAGCGGGACTGAACGTTGTTGAATTGAAAATGCAATTGATGAATCTATATAAGTTACTCAAAATTTAGATTTTAATTACGGAAATATTTCTCTAATTCATAAAAATACAATACCTTTGCCGAAAAGATAACAAGTATTATGTAATTTATGAGTTTAGAAGTATTTATTACCAAAACCTCTTCATACTTCCCGAACAATCCAGTAGGGAATGATGAAATGGAAGAGTATCTTGGGCTGATCGATGGACAACCGTCACGCGTAAAAGCCATTATCCTACGTCAAAACGGCATAAAAACCAGATATTATGCCTTGAATAAAAAGCAGCAGATTACGCATACAAATGCCGAACTTGCCCGTTCCGCTATCGACAAGTTGTTCATAAATGTAGATGAGAAACGTAAAATAGAGTTCCTGTCATGTGCCACTTCTACGCCGGATCAACTAATCCCATCTCATGCGTCAATGGTTCACGGCGCGACATTCGACCATCCCTTGGAAACAGCGTCCTTAGCGGGTGTCTGTATGACAAGTCTAACGGCACTTAAGACTGCGTGGATGTCAGTTCTGTCAGGGAATACCGACAATGCCATCTGTTCTGCTTCAGAGTTAGTGTCACCAGCCATGCTTTCGCATCTTTTCAACGAAGAGATGGAGAGTCTTAAGTTGATAGAAGAACATCCTCACATAGCTTTTGAGATAGATTTTCTTCGCTTCATGCTATCAGATGGTGCTGCTGCACTTCTTTTGAAAAATGTTCCTGATGGGGAAATCAATCTGTCAATAGACTGGATTCATACATATTCGTATGCAAACCGTCAACCGGCCTGTATGTATATGTGGGCGGATAAAAATGATGATGGTAGCCTGACCGGATGGAAATCATTTGAGGGACGTGAACTTGGAGATAAATCTATATGGTGTCTCAAACAAGATGTCCGCCAACTCAATGAATATGGCATCCCGTATTTTGTGGATGCTATTGAAGCCGCCTTTGCAAAAGGTAAAGTTAATCCTGAAGAGATAACCTATGTTATTCCGCATATCTCATCTATGTATTTTTATAAGCGGCTTGACGAGGAACTCCAAAAACGAAACATTCAACTTCCAACCGACAAATGGTTTACGAACCTAACCTGGGTGGGTAATGTCGGTTCGGTGTCACCTTTTGCTGCGCTTGACGAACTTATCAGGACAAAACCGCTGAAGAAAGGGGACAAAATAGCACTTTTGGTCCCGGAAAGCGGTAGATTTTCGTATGGTGTAGCTTTATTAAGCTGTATTTGACGTATAATTAAAAAAATATTGTTACCTTTGCAGCTGTAAGATAAGAATTTAAGGGCTCGTATTTGTCTTTCTCTGTGAAAATGTGGAAGTTTTTAACTATGGAAGCAGATAGGTATGATGACTCTTCGTGCATAAAAGTACGAGGGCGTTATGTCTTTTCCATAGGGTTATTCCACAACCTTCACAGTGAGACGTAATAGTCCCCGTACCCTTTTTATGTATGAATAAGCCACGGCCACAGACCCAACAGAACCGAATAGACATTCTAAAGCAATGTTATCGCCTAATGGCTCAGGGCACATGGGATGCCATATCAGTCGCTGAGCTGGAGAAGAATATCTCTCAAACGAGAGGTGCGATATTCTATTTCAATAAGAACAAGAAAGATTTGTTCTTAAATATGATTGATGAATTGTTTATTCCTGTATTTGTTTTATCGGATGATGAGAAGGAGAGGTTATCAGCATGTTCCGTCTCTCAATTTCATGCAACCTATAAAACTCCTTTTGACAGACTTAAAGAGGACTTGGGCAGCAACTATTGTTTACCTAATCCAGCACAAGCTGTATTCAATATAATTGTTCAGGCGCAGAAACATTATGCAGGCTTCAGTATCATGCTAATGAGGGCTATGGATAATGAGTTGTCATTTATAGACGAATTGACAGGTGCCTCTAACTATGATCTGTTGAGTTATAACAATTTTATGACACAAAACATTGGGAATCTATTTGTGGATTCATTAGAGACTTTTCGGGAAGATAAGAACTTTCAAGTACATAATGCCTTGTAGTCGGAAATATTTGCAATAATTCCGATTTAAATTTCATTGACAGAAATATTATAATCGTTGAAGTCACATCCAAATGTCGACGTTACAGCAATATGATTTCCTGTAGACTGGGAAAACGAACAGTTTTGAAAATAAGGTAATATCTTCACCACAAACGCAAGATTACTCTTTCAGCTGGTACAAAAAAGTCCAAGAGATACACATAAACAATAAAAACGGAGCAAACAGAAAGAAACAAAGGGGTGGTGATGTGTTTTTCTTTGGGGATATATCAACAGGATTATTATTTTCTTTTAAATTAGCAATGGACAATAATTATGAATCTGTTTATAAAATGAGACCTCTGCAAAACTTTCTCTTCCTCTCATAAATTCACTTATAACCACATTAAATCTAAAAATAAAGCCTATCTAAGGATCAAAAGGGCTTATATACCCCCTATTTAATATATATTTCTCCCTTATTTGAGAGAATTGGACACAATTATCCCAGGAGTTCGATAAAGATTGTATGCAACAGCCTCCATAATATGTTGCGCATGTGTCTTTGCCAATCCCACATATCTTGCCACTCCTGCACGAAACCATCTATGCATAGAACCAAAAGTACGCTCAACTCTGTATCTAATCTTACTGAAAATATCTTTTTTAAGAAACTACATTCAATCCGGTTGCAAACGTACAACTTTAAGTATCAGCTGTTCCAAAAACCTTAAGTTAAACGGATTTGGAAATGCTGATGCTCAAAGCTGTTGAACTTTTTGAAGGGATTTCTCGTTATCTCTATTTAGTCCAAATATCTTCATTAGAAGTTTTTACTTGTTCGTATGGAACTTGCTCTATGATAGCTCTGCTTTCTGTTTGTTCTTTATAGCTTAAAAAGAAAAAGTTTCTACCAAAACCATTTCCAAACATAACATCGCAAGGTTCACCAGTATCTTTCCAAATACGAACTTTCGCAGAGAAATTAAATTCTAGTGTTTCTTTCGTCTTATCATAAGGATATACAACCTCATAATATTCTCTACCAACATTTTTCTTTACTTCCGATCTGTTGTCGGTACTTTTAAAAACTCCCTCATGAATTGTCGGAATCATTTTCCGATAGTAACCTGGCCCAATTGTTTTAATTACTTTAGAACTTAATTCCATAAGATATTTGTTTCTTTGAGTGGAACTCATTTCTCCAAGGTTTTGAGCTGATATATTACTCAAAAAGGAGAACATAGATATTAAAATAAAAAATAAATGCTTCATTTTTTTGCTTTTTATGTTATATAACGATATATATATCAATATTGTATATTAGGTCTTTGCTTGGGACCAAAAGTTACATCTTTATAAGAATCATCTTTGCTATGCCCGCCATATATTTCATAAGCCTTGTAATCACGTAAAATCCCAGGCAAATTATTGTTGTTTGCAAAGATTATATCACTTTGTGAAGGTCCTGTCGTTCTAGAAGTCGTTTCTGGACAATAATGAAGTGTTGTATGACAATGAAAAAAGGCACAAACATCTATATTAGATAGAACTTTCCCCAATGAAATACTAGCATTAGTACCCTCGCAACCTGTAATTGCAGGACCTTTCACAATGTCCCCTACATAATATTTTCCAGTTGACTGGCTTTTATAAATATAAAAGCCATATTCAGAGCGTGATGTTGAACTTGCATTGTTCTTCATCAAATTCCATGCTTCATCCATTTTGTTCTTTACTACAGCTTGTCCAACTATTTCAGAAACATTAGGATAAGTATAAACTCCTGTTGCAGCTCTTGTTGCTAAAGACTGCCCGTCATTCTTAGGAACGACATCAACTTCATCTGTACAAGAACTAATTCCTATACATGCAATGCCAAATAAAATAGATAAAAATTTACACTTCATATAATCATATTTTAAGAATAAACTATTAAAAATCATTTACAAGTTTGCATTTTTATTCGAGAAACCTGTATGTAGAGGCACATTATATCAGTGCTTTTCTCTTGCATTTGATTTTCGGATTCTGCGCCTTTTATTCAGTTTGGTCTGTGGGATTATTGTCGACTTTAATCACTATCTATTCCCATGAACCTCCTTTGGGAATTAAATCATATGCCCATACAAAGTATTTAGGGTCATTGGGGATATAATAATTTAAAGACCTACCAGAAAGATCACAGTTAACAAAGAATACTTTAGTCATACCATTTACGGTTGTTGCATCTGAAGTGGGAGAAGTCCAGAAGCCAAAGCTGCTGCTCCCTTGAATCCACCCCATAGCATTTTTAGGAGCATCCTCGGTCGTGTAGTCTGCTGGTGAAACAATATAGGCTGGAGAAGTTGGAATCTCTTTATATGCTATTTCGTATCTGCCGATATAAATAGTATTCGGTTGTATTCCCCATTCTTCCATACCTCGTAAGAGATATTTTTTCCATTTGCCATCTCCTTCAGGAATAGTTTTATCATACCCATATTCCTTGTTAAAACTACGTGAAGCTATAAATTCAACTTCTCTACTTAAATCTACACCTGAGAAATCCAGTTCATGAATCAAAGTGTCTTCCAATGCTACCATCCTCCCATCTCCCAACATCAAAATGTTATTTGGAGCATCACTCGTAAATGTGTTTACAGAAGAGATTTCAAGATCAGGCATAGCTGGGTCTTCAGAATTAGAGCATGAACAAAAGGCTCCAAAGATGATACAAAAGGTCGGGACCATTAATCCCACCCATTTCTTTTGATAAAAAAATTCCATGTTATATAATTTTTTAATTGTGGTATTTCCTGAGCTATTAAATTCCCATTTTCATCATATCCAATATATCGACTTCCTGATTTGCAGATAGATAATCTAATAGATTTATTATATGATACAATTGCGCCAGTATTCCCTAACGGAGGTACAAGACCAATACTACCATAATTACATGCAATAGGGAACAAATAATATCCATTTGGTGGAAGAGGTAAGTATATTACGTATATGCATGAAGCGACATAATATGATTTATTTGGTTGCAAACCATATTTTTCAATCCAGTTCCCGAATGATGCTTTCTCCCACAACCCGATATATCTGTCATCATATCCAATTATACATACAGTGGAATCAGGTACGAGACAGACATGATTGTTTGCCAAAAATGAATAGCTCATACTAAATCCGAATGATAGTCCTTTTTGGAATTCTTCTTGCGTGTCATAATGGATTACATTGTCATTCCGCAAGGTTATAGTATTGCCATCCTTCATTTTTGTAGACAAATCAAATGAATCTTCAGAGCAACTGGAAAGAATAACAATCATTGCACTTGTTATGAAACTGAAAATGATTTTCATTTTCTTATTTTCGAGATAAAGTGATTAGGCAGATAGGCCTCCAACTTTATTGTATTTTGTGAATGATTAATAATCCTATATTCTCCTTCAAACGCCCCTTTGAAAGATATAATACTTCCTTTAATCCTATAATATATAGGGAAGTTCTGCAACGGTGTACCATTTGAGTCCAAATAAGTTACCTGGCCTTCCTTCTCTGTTGAAAACAGGATTATGAAATCTATTGTTTGAGACGTTCCATTTTCCAAAATTTCTGTCTGTTCTCCCGTACAAGCAGTATATAATAGATCGTTAATTGTAAACTCATAGTTTGGTTCATCGGAACTACAACTACATAACATAAAAAAGATAAAAAAATAAAATATATGTTTCATTGTTTAGAAATTTTATAAACCTATAATCCTATATAAATTTGAAATCGCAGCGATAGATATATTCTTTTGAGGTATTGATTCTGCCCAATCCCTTATACCGTATTGATCTAAAACAATATCGCTATTCACAATATCGTCATAATAGGAAAAAGCAATTCTATTATCCATATCGTATATATATACGATACCTGAACTATATTGAGGACGTCTTTGCATAGAATCAAAATTTACTTTCTTCAGATCAATACAAATAGGATTGCCAATTAAAGGATTTAACCGTTCTATTGAATTGTCCTTTATTTCAAGTTTAAAAATTTTCCCAATCTTATTTCTGATTTCTTCAACCTTAGATAAAAAAACTGATAAATTTTCATTTTGACTTAATTCATAGTCCGTTTTTGAAGAAACGTCTTCTGTTCGCAATATAATCCGATCTCCTTGGCGGGTTATGAGTACGGCTGCAACATCGTACAATGCCGCTCCAGATGTGCTATAGTGGTCGAAAACACGGACAATTTCAATATATGGTATGATAATTTTTTTATTCGGCTGAGTAATACCCATTGCAGTATTATCAATCCTCTTTTTGAAATTCTCTTCTAACACAAATTCTGACAAAGGATATAATCCATGTCGCGTCACATCAATAATAGAATGTTTTGATGGATCTGACAGAGATTGCACCCATGGTTCAAGATTTATTGACACATCAGATAAGTTAATTGTACTATTAAGACTGGCGCCAATAGGTGTTCCTCCAGCAATCCAAAGTTTTGTCTTTAAATTCTTGATATTATAGGAGTACCCATTCATTGTTGAATCAGTTTTTCCAAACCCTACATTTCCTTTTATTGAATCTTTATTATCATTCCATTTGAAAGATGCGTCAATGTCTTTATTCATGGCATTAGTTCGCTTTTCTTTATCTTCGAACTGCTTACCTTCGCCAGCAAATAGTGCCACAGCCTTACCACCTGTTATATATCCAGTCAAGACAAATGGACCATATGCTTCGATTAATTTGCCAATCGGAGCTCCGTAAAGATTACGTTTAAAACTATTAGTCTGAAAATCACGTGCATAAAAAATCCTATCCACATCTCCTTCCGCATTCAAGGTAAATGATTTATATCTATATACCATATTAAGTTCGCCATATATCGCAGTTTTAGAACCGGTAATATCAGACGAGAAAGTTGATATATTTGTTGATTTTCGACCTAAAGAGAAGAGACCAAGATTTATATTGAATCCTGTGCTTATTTTTTGTGTTTGATACAGGTGAGACTCATACGTCTCATAATCTGTATAAGAGTCATAAATATTGATTCCATTAGGTTGAACAAGTTCTGAATCAAAGTCCTTAATACGATTTATATCCAGCACCTTAGGCCCTATATTTTCGGGATTTCCCATCAATGAATTCCCTACGAAATAAGAGCAACCTAATTTTTCATCTGTATTTACAATGTCACTTCCATTGCTTCTGCTATAAGTATTTTCCACCTCAATTGGATACTCCAATGGTTCTGTTGGAAGATTGGGGTCTCTCTTCTGCATAACATGAATACCATCTAATTCTGTAGCTTCAAACTTATCTGTAAGCAAATCTTCATTTGAGCAACTTGCAAACAGTATTAAAATACATATTGTTATAAGTGAATTCCTTAATTCCATTGTGATTTATTTTTTTATTAAATAACATTTCGACATATCATCATATTCCATAGAGTACATCAATTCTTCACCAGTTTCCAAATCATAATAATGAGTTAGGAGAGTAGGCTTATTATGCTCAGGATTAGCTATGTAAGTTCCTTTCCATGTACCAGAAGCCTTCACAATCCTGCCATTACATTGTGCTGTTGCAACATAAGGCACTTCAAGTTTGAATGTTTTAAACTTACATGTTAATTGTAATAAACAATGTCTTTTCATTTCAACAGTGTTGTCATACGACCATCTTCTGTTAAAGTTTTGTGTCGTACTTTTATATGATGCATCTGGTTTCACACCGTTTACTGTTGCTCTTCTTGCAATAGCGACAGGACGAGGAAACGTTTTTGAATACATATCAACAATCTTTAAGTTCAATTTTCCTTGCTGCTGGGAAAACAGACTGGTTTCTGTACCTGATACAGATGTCGAGAAAGGCATGTTCATTACTTCGTCTGAGGTATTTATAATTTCAACCATTTTTCCATCTATTGTTGGTCCATCTGTTATGTTTGCATTGTCAAAATTATATTCGACATCAGTAAGAGCAAACTCATCAACTGGAGTAATCAAAAAATCCTGCTGACCTTTATTGTTGACCCTTTGAGCATAGCCAATCTTATTATTAGCTTTTGCTTCTAATACATGATAAAAAATTGACCAACTATTATTGGGGTCAGATTGACCAAGATAAGATTGGCTCTCGATTGAAAAATATCCCTTATATGAGGATGATGGAAGAAGATCCCATCCCCAACTAAAAGTAGAACCACTTTCGTCTTTGGCAGTCATCAATATTTTATTATCAGGGTTATTGGTATATTGCCCCACCGTCAATGGAGTTTTCGCTACTTCTGAATAAATCAGATACGGTATTCCCGATGTGGCAGGCAATATTTTTATATAGAACTTACTTCCATCGGCAGTTTCGGAATTCCGTAAAATAACTTCTTTCCCTTTGCCATCAACAAACATATAATTGTAACCTGCTGTTGACCCTTTATCAATGGAACGAACTTTTATGGTTATGGGCATCTCTCGTATTGCATACATATTGTCGGAGAAAAAATCGTCTGATGTAAGTGCAGAAGCCTTTATCGACAATTTATTATGCAATTGATATTGTTGTTTTAAAAACATTAATTCATTGGACTCTTGCAAAACTTCTATTGAATCTATTAGATCCTCATCTGCCGATGCAATGGCCCTAGTTTTCAACTGCTCTAACTTTACAGAGTCACCGTTCTGTAACTCTTCCATATCATTCTGGCAAGAAATAAATAGGAATGAGAGCATAAAGAAACTTAAAAATTTATACATAATTATTTCTGATTATTTGATATTATATTTGCGATAACATACTAATTGCCTGATTCGATTCAAGCATAAATCCATCATCGGAGAACGATGAACTGTAGTGCTTTTACTTTCGTGACCATAATTGTAGAAATCCATATGGACTCCACATTTCGCTGCATAGGCTTGAAGACAGCCTATTATAATTAAAACTCCGAAGAGTAAGAGTAACTTTTTCATTTTCTTACTTTTTTTGATTATTTTGGTGAAAATTAGTGTAAATAAAGTTTTCAACCAAGGGTAAAAGTTTTACGTAAAACTTTTTATTCCTTTGATATTCAATGAGTTGAAAATTAATATAACGACAAATTTTTACATGACTCTCAAAAGTTTTACGGAGCGTCTAAAAACAGATGTTTTTACTCTCTGATTTCTCCCGTTTATAATACAACCGCAGAATCCTTTGCTTTATCCCTTTGTTGAGGTATAACAATAAATAAACCGATAAGAATATTGGCATTAAAAATCCCGGATTCATCGTCTGCATCTGAATCAGGTAGAGGAATGGCCGGGACTTGGCTGCAAATATGTATATACTAATTTCGGAATTTCTACAGCAGCATATTTACATCATCAATATATGTTGTAAGATACTTTCACCCTTTGAATGAGGATAAGGCACAAAGCAGACGACTAATAATAGTATCAGGAATATGGCAACGATTATCACCGTTCCCCATCGTACAAGCGATGGAGGAATTTCGCCTAAAAGATTGCGAACCTTCTCTGAACGTAATTCTATTTCTTTTTTCATTGTAATTTATTTTAAGATTGCGCTTTCACTATTTCTATGTTCATAATCAGGTGTTTTGGATGTCTTTTTGCCGTAGTCAAAACTATAAACAATTTTCAAAGTTGCGTATTGGTTGTAACTGCGACTTTGATTTTTTTGTATGAAGGAATAATATGGTGTGGACAATTCATCTACAATATTACTCTTCATCATGAATAAGTTGTTTGTATTAGCTTCGATAGTCCAATTCCCATGATTCCACATTGCCGACAGTTGATACTGCCAAAAGGTCTTTCTATGAATCTGGCCGTCTATTAAATCACGGGACGGTGTCGCCAAAGATACACCGAAAGAAAAATCCTGAATATAGTAGTTTACCATGGCAGAACCTGAGATTGAGGACAAGCTACGATGTTCTGCCCCTCCCCGGACCAAATGTTCAATCCATTGACTGGATAATTTCATATTGAGTGAACTGGAAGGTTTATAGGTCATAGATATATCTACACTGGGGCGATGATAGATACAATCATCTCTAAAAGTGCTGATGAGGTGTCCGTCCAGTATGTAGTAATCCGAAATAATTGAATGATTTTGGTAGAAATATGACACTCCTGTTTGTAAAGCGAATTTATTAAGATTTAATGTATGACTTAATCGTGGGCTCAAAAGAATTGAATTGTCCATATCCGGGTTACCTTTGAGGATAATGATTGGATCAATCTGTTGTTCGACATTGTTAATAGTATTTATTCTCGGATAAGTATTTCCCAAAGCAAATGTAAATTGAAGTTGCTGTACTTTATCTATCTTATATGCTGCTCTCGCCTGAAGCCTTGGCGTAAGATGATTGATAGACTCCATCCCCTTTAAACGATATGTAAGAAAAGATAATCCAGAGTTGATATCAAAGAAAAATCTTCCTAAAGGCTGGGAATAGTCAGCAAAAAGGATTGTTTCCGAAGAACGCAAATTTTGATTATATGTCGAAGTCCCTGTGTATTCCGAATCACTAATTCTCATAAACTCGAATAAGCTGAAAGCCAATCTGTTCCTATGGCTGAACACCATTGAATAGTTAGCATTCGCTTTGACGTAATAATAATCTTCTTTGACAAGTGAATGAAATGACGCATCATCCTCATTATAAAAACGGTTATAGTTGTTCCGAGAATAATATCCATCAAATACATAATCCAATGACTTTGTATCGGAAAATGTATGCAATCCGTAGAAATAGACACTCGGACGATAAGATTTGTTTCTACTGTTAATATTCAAAATACTACCATCCTTGACTGATGCTTTTGTTTGCCAATAGTCCGTCATTCCATTATTAACGTTGTTTCTTATGTCATTCCATGCCATACCACCTCGAAGCATCCAAATATATTTTTTCCCCCGATTGCTTATTGACGCCTGCACATATTCTTCCGTATGCCTATTCTCGGCATTATTATAAAACAGTTGTCTATTCAATTGATAATCTGGGAAATTAAAAACCTCATTCTCGTTCATTGATGATTTGGGATTTTCCAATGAATATCCCGCCCAAATATTCAGACTTTTGGTTCCTGTCACAAATTTTGAAACAAGATTATAATCACCATTAAGATATCCTGCACCCTGAGACGCATCGAGTTGTGTGTAGCCACCATTGTTGAGTGGCTTCATTACAAAATTTATAGCGTATGCATCTTTGGCATATTTACCGGTCGGCACATCAAAAAATTCCACACGAGCAATATCCTTCGGCCTCAATGACTGTACCTCTCGGAAATCGACTTTGCGTCCATCAATGTAGAGAGTTGCAGCCCCAGATGGAGTTGTTACACTTCCTGTCGAACGTCCAACGGACACTCCTGGGATCATGAGATTATTCAACAGATCATAACCAGTCACAGCATGTTTACGCTGCTCTTTTGTAGGAATTGCAAGAATATGATCATCCTCGCGGGTAAGATAAGATGCCTTGACAACTACTTCATCAAGTTCTTTGGCCTGAATCGAAGTTTTTGTAGTATCAGGTTTCTGTGCATATGATACTTTTAGGCATAATCCCATCATAATGACGAATAATGCTTTCATCTATTGAATTATTTTGTTATCTTTATATTTATAATCAATATGCCTTTTGAGCTTGTTGATAATACCTTCTCTTTTTGCTTTGCAAAAACTTTCCTGCCCATCTTTTTGGTATATTCTTTTATATGGACATCCTCCTTCACATATAGGGAAACAGGAACAGTTCTCACAATTATCGTCTGACAGAGGATCGTTTTCCAATAGATATTTCAATAACAGCTCATGAGACAACGATACTTCTTTAACTGTCCCTATTGTTTTTTCCTTGATGCCAATATCGTTCCAACATTTATAAAGTTCTCCTTCTGGACCAATGACAAAACTGGTAATATGACGCGCACTACATTCTCCAAACAAAGGATGTGGATATAATGAAATAGGAATATTATGATTGTCATATTGTTCTAAAACAAACTTATTGACTTCGTCTGCTTCAAAACAATAGCTATTTGGTTCTGCAGAAAAGTCATCTGTAACATATCCAGGATGGATATTAATGTTATACTTGCCGTATCTCTCATTGAGATAACTGTATATACGAGGATATTCCGATTGATTCGACTTGTCAACATTAACTCTAAATCCTATAGAAATCTCAGGATATATAGAGAACAAATCGTCAAGATTATGCACAATTCTTTGGAAACTGTCATTGTTCTGTTTATGAGGTCTGCGTCTATTGTGGACTTCCCCCAAACCGTCAATCGTTACCTGGATGGCAGAAATTTTCAACTCTTTCAATTTCTGAGATTTTGCTTTATCTAATAGATAGGCGTTTGTTATCATGTGGGCGTTATAGTTGTCAAACATTTCCATTAATCTGTGTGACAATCTTTCAATATACTCAAATTGAAGTAAGGGTTCTCCTCCATACCATGTAACACGCAAATACTTTGTGTTCTTGAACAATTTAACAAATGATATTGTATCTTCAAGCAAGTTGGATTGAGCGTTTGTAGACAATGGTGCAAGCCCCGATTCATAGCAATATATGCATTTGAAATTGCATGCCGTTGTCGGTGCTATAGTTAATGTTAGATAATTGGTATCTAACCGGGATATTAAGCGTTGTAACTTAATAGAATGGTAAATATTAGTATCATCATCAACTAATATCATATTCTTTTTAAGCACCAATATTTCATCCTCTGACAAATCTGAAAAATCACCATCCTTTATTTTATCTATACAAGATATAAGTGATGCGTCCATTTTCATCAGGTTATTCGTATAGGTGTTGTAAATAAATCTTCCGTATGGGGATTCTAACACCATATTATATTTTGACCAATACATAGAATCATATTTTAAAGAGAGGGGGACTTAGAGAGAATCGCCCCTCTCCATTGTTAGTTATGCCCAGTTACTTTTACATTGGCAATCAGGTGCACAATTCCACGCATCACAGTCCAACCACGGATTGCAATATTGCACTTGGTCCTCAAACTTGGTGACAGCATTTGCATGATTGCCACCTCCAAAGATTTGCGCCATTACAGAGGCACTCAAATGATTCTCAAACTGTTTGTTGGAATCATTACGTTCTACGAACGTGAAAAGATTTTTTTTCATTCTTTCCAGTTTTTAAATGTTAATAATTATGTTGATTAGCTGCCAATGATGTTTACCACCAATTGGCTATTTAATTACCTAATTCAAGTTGATTTTTAACAAGATTATAATATCCTCCTCTTTTTTCTATAAGAGAGACATGGTTCCCGACTTCAACTACCTTTCCTTTATCAATAACTATTATCTGGTCAGCATTTTTGACTGTGGATAGTCGATGCGCTACCACAACCACTGTACGGCCTTTGTAAAACTCGTTAAGATTCTCAACTATTGCTCTTTCGTTTTTGGCATCAAGAGCATTTGTTGCTTCATCCAAGAAGATGAAATCCGGATTCTTATACACAGCACGAGCTATGAGAATGCGCTGCTTTTGTCCTTGGCTTAGTCCTACTCCGTCACGCCCGATAATGGTGTTGTACTTTAGCGGAAGCCCCATCACATAGTCGTGAATATTGGCGATTTTTGCCGCCTGTTCAAGCCGCTCCACATCTATATCGCCGTCATCAACAGCGATATTGCGGGCTATGGATTCGGAGAATATCACACCATCTTGCATCACCACTCCGCACTGCCTACGCCACCATTTCAGATTATACTCATTAATGTTCTTGTCGGAAATCATTATAGTCCCTTCCGATACTGGATAAAAACCTAACATTAACTTAATAAGCGTAGTCTTTCCGCTACCGCTTGCTCCGACAATAGCCGTAACCTTACCCTCCTGTATCTCAAACGTGATATTATCCAAAGTCTTTTTTAGGGCGTGAGGATTATACTTGAAGTTTACCTTATTAATCCGAATTGCTTTTGCTCCAACAAATTTCTTTATCTGATTGTTTTTGCTCTCTTCATTTCTTGATTGATGAATTTCATTGATACGTTCCAATGAAATCTTCACATCCTGCAAAGAGTAGACAAAGTTCATCAACTGTTCAATCGGAGAATTCAGTTGCCCCACTATGTACTGAATGGCAAGCATTGATCCCAATGTAATATGTCCATCAATAACTGCTGTTGCAGCCAATACGGTGATAAGGACATTTTTCAACTCGTTGATAAATATGTTACCTGCTTCTTGAATTTGTTGAAGTTTTAACGATTTCATTTGTACAGCAAATAAATCAGCTTGTGTATCCTCCCATTCCCAACGTCTTCGTTGTTCGCAGTCTTGTAACTTTATTTCCTGTATAGTCGTAATAAATTGATAAGTTTTATTTTGATTAATAGACTGTTGTTCAAACAATTCATAATCAATTATTTTCCTTCTTGATAGGAATAAGGCTATCCACAGTCCATATATAGTGCTTCCTAATAGAAACACTCCAAATATTACTTTATCATATATAAACAGAACAATTCCAAAAACTAAAAAACTGAGCATGGAGAACATTATGCTCAATACCTGATTTGTAAGAAAAGACTGCACTCTGGAGTGATCTCCTATTCGTTGTAATAAGTCACCAAGCAATTTTGTATCAAAGAAAGACATTGGCAATTTTAATAATTTAATAAAAAAGTCACTCACCAATGAGATGTTTATACGCATAGATATATGCAGTAAAAACCATCTTCGAATAAAATCTGTAGCTGTTCTTCCCAAGACAATTGTAAATTCTCCTAAAAGTATTAACCATATAAATCCGATATCTTTATGACTTATACCAATATCAACAATTGACTGGGTTAAAAATGGCATAATTAGTTGGAGTATACAACTCAACAAAAAACCAAGAAAAATTATAAAAAAATATTTTTTGTATTGCAATATATAGGATAACAAAAATCTGAAAGAGCGCCTCTCTACAGTCTTTGTCTCTGTTTTTTTTTTATAAAACGAGTCGGTAGGCTTTAGAAACATGGCAAGGCCATTGCTCTCTCCATCAATTTCTGTTGACAGCCAATGCTTTTCAAATTCCTCCTTTTGATATTTGACCAGCCCCTTGCTAGGATCAGCAATATAAAATTCTCCTTTTTTATCATGCTTATATAAAACAACGAAATGTTTTTGATTCCAATGTAGAATACATGGCAATAAACTATCGACCAATTGCTTCGATGAAATTCTATGGCATTCAGGAATGAATCCAATTTGTTTAGCGACCTGATAAATACCAAGCATTGATACACCTTCAGAAGTAACAGAACACAGTTCTGATAATTCTTCATATGAATAAGATCCTTTGTACTCATCGCAAATCATTTTTAAACAGGAAGCACCACATTGCATACTGTCACGTTGTCTTACGAATTTCATTTGAATTTATCTGTTTGACTAAATCTATTTTTCTATTTCGCTATTATTTGTATTTTGCCATTTGGAAGCCTTACCTTTACCAATATTATACCGAAGGCTAAGCTGAACAATGGCATTATTCACCTTATCGTTATTCCATGTAGTATATTGATAATCAGGAATAATAATTTTGTTGTAAGTACGCTTGGGAATTGCACTTGTCGGAATTGCCATAGCTAACATCATTGAGAGCTTGTTTTTAAGCAGAGAGGTTTGGACACCCAATATCAATTGCTCACTCTGCCCATATCTTTCGCCCTGTAATAATGGTTCTTTATCATACCGAAGAAAGTATCCGGAAATAAAAGCTAATCGTTTATGAGCTTGCCATGTAGCTGATATATCCAGATACCATGTGTGACCGTCACGCCACGAAGTTTGTTCCTCCGCACGTCTCTTATACCACTGATAATTAGCAGTAAAATTGATTTCTATATTGTGAGGAAGTGTGTAATTGCCATTAAGACCAATATACTGATGAACATAATCACCATTTATTAGAGTTTCTATTACTCTATCTCCATTGATATAGTACCAAGGCGTGATTTCACGTGAGGAATGTTTATACAGATAGGTAAGCTGAATAATATTCTTCAAATCGACTCTATACTGCATATAGTGCATAATTTTCGCTTTCAACTCAGGATTGCCCTTATGCCAAAGAAAGGCATTGCGCTGATAAGTTACTACCGACAGTTGGTCGAGATTGGGATGTTGCACATCACAATAATAATTCGCATATATAGACAGAAGTTTAAACGGTCGCCAAAATGTTTTAACTAATGGTATCCATGAAAAATTTCCGTCCGAAAGGACATCATTTTTTTCATCAACATATAAGAAATTACTTCCTACAACAAAGTTGAAATTCTTTGTGAGATCAACATTTACACTAAAATAGGCATCATGCCGACTTTCTCTATATGAAAAGAGTCTTGCATTGCTTGGCCGGTCATAATTGGTATAATTCTTATTTGTAAAAGTATAGCCAATGGTACTGCTCAGCCTATCATTCCATACATATCTGGCATCAGCATTGGTCCGCCAGTAGTTCTTCTTTCCTTCGTATTGTTGATGCGTTATATCCGTTAACAAAGAATATTGCTTATTTTCATCTACATTATAGTAGTTATAAGTAACATCACCAGATAGAAACAGCTTATTGTTGATAGAGCCTCTATAATAAACTCCAGTTGTAATATTAGAAGCATGATACTTACCAATATAATTGGATAAAAAGCTTTGAGTAATATCATTGTATGTTTCCTTATCTTTTCCTTTATTAGCATTTATCCAAGTCTGTAATGAAAGAACATGCTGTGGATTGATCTTATAATCTGCACCCACACTGAAATTCAAATTAGTCAAGCTATTACTCCCGTTAGGTTTGTTATAATCTTCCATTGCTGTATTTTCTCTAATATCCTTATAGGTCTGTTCGTAAGACACCGCTTCATACTGTAGCTTATTCTTCACTCCCACATCCCCATACATATTCCATTTCTTTGTAGCATAGGTATAGGTTAAACCTTCATCTGCGTTATAAGAATGCTTCTTCCTTAAAGCCAGCATTCCTTTAGTATGGGCACCTATATCAAACCCGATATAAGTGTTACTTAAAATGACATTCATTACAATAGGAGCGTCACCGTATTTTCCCTTAGGATATCTAAGAATCTCAATTTTTCGAATACGCTTAGGGTTGAGATTGCGAATATACTCCAAACCCACATCTCTGCCTTCGAGCATAATAGGCACATCTTGATATTCTCCTATCTTAATTGCTTCAGTCATCCAGTTTATCTTAACTCCTTGTAGTTTATCCAATAGCTGCAATGAATTTACGCAGGCATTTCTCAGAGAGTCGGTTATATAATACACCTCTGATGAAGCATCCTTTTTAACCAAATCCGCCGTAACTATCACTTCGTCTAATGTCAATGGAATCAATATAATTTCTATGGGAACTTTTTTTATCTCTACATTCTGAACTTGAAACCCAACACAAGATACTCGTAAAAAGCTGTTTTCTGCATCTTCTACTTTTATTTCAAAGCATCCATCGTGATTTGTAGCCACACCAAAGAGAAGCGTACTATCAGACTTCTGACACAACGCTACATTAGCATAAGAGATAGGTTCTCCTTCCGCATTACGAACTCGCCCTGAGATAACTTGAGCAATAAGTACTATTGGAAATTGCAAGGCAATTATTATAAATAGTAACCTTTTCATACCGCTTATTATTCTTTGGGAATTTTATTATTATTGAGTACACGCCAACAATAGTCTTGAATCCTATTTTCAAAAATAGAGTAGTCGCTGCAATGTCCACAAGTTACCTTATTATTTTCGTTTATCCTATCTTCTCTAACGATGGGACAGCCACAATAACAAAGAGGATAATAAAGACAATCGCTGCAGATGCAGTTTTTATCAAATAAATCGTACTCTTGAAATATTGGTTTTTCTTTCCATACAATATCTCCATTATTGTTAATATATCCCCTTAGTTTGTCTATTGGACGTTTATCGCATTTTTCAACCCCACCATTATAAAAAAACATATTATAGTGTTCTTTTTCAACATAGCACATGGAGAACACATGCTCTGTACACAGTTCAAAGCCAGCATCTACAAGTTTCTCTTGTAGGGCTCTTAATTCACCAATTTTAACTTTTTCTTCTTTGATTTGCCAAACTTTCTGCAAATCAACTTTTATACGGCATCGGTCTTCAATGGGGATATATTTGCAAATATCATTTAATAGATTGTTACTTTTTAGCGTTACTAAAGTATAGTTCAGTCTCAATACAACTTCCGCTTTCTGATTCAGCTTTAACAACTCAACTATATTGCTCAATATCAACGCAAACGAATTGTCACTATGGCTGTCATGTTTATTGAGATTGTGAACTTTCTCATCACCGTCTATAGCTATTTGATAATAATGAACTTTGTTTCGTGCAAGCATTTTTATATTTTCATCATTCAGCAATGCTCCATTTGTTGTTATTCCAGCACTATAATCCACACCATTAGCACTGCAAAAAGAAAACAGTTCAGACGAAACCCAATCGATAATTTTAGGCTGAGTTAATGGTTCTCCCCCAAACCATGACAACACATAGAAATCTATATTATTCTCTATTATGTACTTTTTTATATGCTTAATAATTAACCGAATATTCTCGTTGTCAATTTTAACTGGCTCATGTTTCTGAATGCAATACCAGCAATTATAATTACATTCGTATGTAGGAACTATCGTTGTTTTATATTCTTTTGAGCGAATAAATCGGTTCCGAATATCTTTCAGCACAGCCCGTTCATCACTATCGTTGTCCACGATAAACTCTAAAGTTTTAAAATACTCTATGATTGATTGGTGAGAATTCACGAAAGCATCTGGAGCCTGTAAGATTTGGAGAAAAGAATCAATTTTATCTTTATCTACTTTTATAAATTTCTTGTTTACTCCGTTGAATATAACTGAGCTATACGAATCTAACTGAACGGTATATAAATATTTATTGGCTCTCATTTTTTGAAAAGGATTAAGTTGTGCACGAATCAATGAAAGATTCGTGCACAACAATTATAAAATCAGTATTTTCTATATGGATTCTTTACATCCATATACACCTTACCCACAAAACCAAGTGCATTTATCGCACTTGTCACATTTGTTGCACTTGTCTGAATATGAATCAGTTTCAGGTTTGGTGATTTCGGAGTTATTAAAATTTTCCCCTCCCAATACATTGATCATTTCTTCTTCACTAAGGATAGCAGAATTGATCTTTTCTAATTCTTGAATGTTCATTTGAATTGAGTTTAATGTTACGCCTACTCTATAAACTTTTCGGCTATCGTCCCTTTTATACAGTCTGGTCTGTGAGATTATTGTCGACTTTAATCTTTCTTATCTTATTATTCCATTCCGATTTTCCCCTCCGCATACCATCCATTACCTTGTATCTGGATGATATAAATACAGGGAGTCAAAACCGCAAATTCAGTGTTCAGTGATGAAGCACAATTTTCCAGACTCCCATTTCCATTATAAAGAAATACTTTGGCGTCCATTGTTTCTTCTCCAATCACTTCTATTTTATGCGTGCCAAAATCATAAACTACCTCTATAGGCAGATGCATAGGCGCACGATTTACATCCCGTGTATCTTCAGGATTTATCCTACGATGGAATTGCATAAATACTCCCCGTTGCTCTGCTAATGCAGAATGTGCCATTCCCAATAGCAGTACCGCTAAAATAATCAACTTCTTCATTTTCAATGTACTTTTATTATTAAATTGGTGCAAAATTACTGCAAATAAGGTTTTCAACCAAGAGTAAAAGGTTTACGTAAAACTTTGTATTTTACTAATTTTCAAATGTTTATGAATTTACAAAATTTAAAAGTTTTACATGCCCCTTAAAAGTTTTACATAGCAACTCAAAACAAGCCATTTTGCGGTGATTGACTTATATTCATATTTCACCTTGAAGGGCTTACTCCTGACATATTTCCCGCCTTACTTGTTTATCAGATTGAAACATTGATGAGTATGTATTAATGTGACTAACGAGCGGGAAGCATGAGTGCCGATAACCCGAACAGACCAGAA
>ERZ791907.864-NODE-864-length-25441-cov-2.923107_pt1 | contig 25441 bp, 18 predicted proteins | sample MGYA00510145_ERZ791907 | MGnify/ENA primary metagenome ERZ791907 (study PRJEB30046, sample SAMN00792089) | human gut metagenome | study: EMG produced TPA metagenomics assembly of the A metagenome-wide association study of gut microbiota in type 2... | reverse complement strand
AGTACCCATTCTTCAGTCGTTCATCGGCCGACAAGCCCACAACAAGCCCACTTTCAAGAAAAAAAATACTGACGGGAAAAGAAACGAAAATGATGGGGCAATGAATGGGCAACAACTCTTTAAAAACCGAATATGCGGGACACTATTGCGATTTTTTTAAGAAAAAGAGGCCGGTTTTTCTTTTTCAAAACAGATTTTCGTATATTTGCAAAATAACTATCAAACTGGCGCATCAGTCATCTTCAATAGCCTAAACTTACCCACCTATGATTGAATATAATGACGAATGGATTATCAAAACTGACAACATCAACCTGACCGACGACGCAAAGACACAGGAAATGACCCTCTATGCTTTCTGTATGAAGGGCAGCAGCAACCTCACCTACGACGGCAAGGCCTTCGAACTCAAGCCTGGCATGCTGCTCGTGGCCAACAACTGCAGCGTGATGAGCGTCGGACGGCAAACTGACGACTTCGCTGTCGAGGGCATGTTCGTACACCCGAAATACCACAACCTCACGGCCCTGCGCTCAAACTACACCCTTCGTCACATACTGCTGCTCAATGCCAATCCCGTCATGGAGCTGCTGCCCAAGGAACAGGAGCGGTGGCACAGAGACTACGAGAATGTGTTCTACCAACTCTCTGTGAAGGAAAACAAATTCCAGCACGAAATGATGATAGCGGTCAGCTGGCAGCTCATCATCGACTGCTTCGACTTCACAAGTCGCATCTACGGAAAGGGCGACACATCGACACAGGCATCGACACTGGCCAACAAATTCTTCGAGATGCTTGAGCAAGGCGACTTCCGTGAACATCGCAACATACCACACTATGCCGAAAAACTCTTCGTCACGTCGAAACATCTATCGGAAGTTATCAAGAAAGTCAGCGGACACAGCGCCAATTATTGGATTACGCATTACACCGTGGCAGAGCTGCAAAACACGCTGCGCGGAACGGAAAAGACCATGACCGAGATCGCCTACGAGTTCAATTTCTCATCCGTGGCCTATTTCACCCGTTACCTACAGACCAACCTCGGCGTAACGCCCACACAGCTGCGCGAGTAGAAGGCGGAAGCTCCGGCCAGCGACAGCAAGGCAAAACGGAGAGAGAGCACAGGGCAATAGCCGGCTAAAAAACGAAAAGATGCTTACTATTCAACACAAATTCCTACCTTTCTGATATTTTTTACGTAAATTTGCAGTCGATTTCACTTTGGAAGGGTCCAAAGAATCGGCCTGAGTAGATGATGTTCTCGATGGCAGAAAGCCAAGCGTCAGCGAGCCAGCAACAATAGAATACCACACGGTCGCCACGCACGCACTCCGAGAAGCAAAGAGGACAAAGGCCGACAAGGCGTCAACCCATGCACCTCCATGAGGCAATCACGGCGACGACGCACAAAACCCACCCATAACTCTATTCAAATCAGTATGACAATTATGGTTAAATCAACAAGCGTGAGACTCACAATGCTGGCACTCCTGTTGGCACTGACACTCACATCGTGCATCAGGGACGAAGCCCTCAATACAGAGGCAGACATCGTTTCGTGCCAAGTTGATGGCGACTTGCTCATCCACAAACCCGTCATCACCAACAACGAAGTGCGACTCTACGTCAACGGCTGGGACGAAGTGACACAACTCGCACCCAAGTTCACCCTCACCGAAGGAGCCACCATTGAGCCCGAAAGCGGAACAGTGCGCGACTTCACCACCCCACAGACCTACACCGTGACATCGCAGGACGGACAATGGAAGAAAAACTATAAGGTTTCGTTCATCGCCGACGACGTTGCCACCGTCTATCATTTTGAAAACATGAAATGGTACGAGTACGCCAGCAGCTGGGATCCAAACACCCCACCACACAAATTCTACCACATCTTCTACGACACCACCATCGACGGCACGGAGATGACATGGGGAAGCGGAAACGCAGGCTTCATGTTCACCAACGCTGCCGACCCAGCCGAATCGTATCCCACAAGCCAGGCAGACGGAGGAGTGCAGGGAAAATGCGCGAAACTTCAGACCGTCAGCACAGGAGCAATGGGAGCGTCGTTCGGAGCACCACTGGCCGCCGGCAACCTGTTCATGGGAACATTTGAAATCAATATGAAGAACATGGCGAAATCGACCCGCTTCGGACAGCCGTTCCGCAAGACTCCACAGGCACTCGTGGGCTACTACAAATACAAGGCTGGTGAAAAATTCACCGACAAGAAAGGAATCGAAGTGCCTGGCAAGAAAGACGAATTCGACATCTATGCCGTGTTATACGAAGTGACACCCGAAGTGCCGTATCTCGACGGAACCAACTCACTGACAAGCGACAACATCGTGCTCATGGCAAGGCTCAACGACAAGAAAGAGACCGACGAATGGACACGCTTCGCCATCAACTTTGAACCAGTGAAAGGGCGAAAAGTGGATGCCGCAAAACTGAAGGCAGGCCAATACAACCTTGCCATCATCATGTCGTCGAGCAAGGACGGGGCAACGTTCAACGGAGCAGTGGGAAGCACACTCTACGTCGATGAAATGGAACTCTTCTACGAGTAAACCCTCCCACCGGTCGTCCCGGAAAGGGAAAGACCCCCAGAGGGAGGCGGAAAACAAGGCCAACCAATTATTAACGATTATCTGAAAAGAAGAATGAAGACAACATATTCAACAAGCAACACAACCGACGGAACGACAACCACCGCACGAATGGCGACCGTCGGCAAGGCAATTATCGTAGGCATGGCACTCCTAATATGCCCCTTCGCACACGCACAGGACGTAAGAAACGACGCACTTGAGCAGTCGGAACGCAACGGATGGGAATTTGAGGTGAAGACTGGCGTCAACATCGGCGGCGCATCGCCCATCCCCCTGCCCGTGGAGGTGCGCTCCATCGACAGCTACAGCCCACGGTTCAACGGCTCGCTGGAAGGCATGGTGACCAAATGGCTCGACAAGAGCCCACACTGGGGCGTGTCGGTAGCACTGAAAGTGGAGGAAAAAGGCATGATAACAGGTGCCAAGGTGAAAAACTACAGCATGGAGATTATCGACGATGGAAGCCGCGTGGCAGGCCGTTGGACGGGCTATGTGAAAACAAAATACAACACTACGATGCTCACCATACCCGTGATGGCCAACTACCGCTTCAACAACACTTGGAAAGTCAGGGGCGGACTGTTTGCCTCGCTCCAGTTGGACGGTGAGTTCACGGGACACGTCAGCGACGGATACCTGAGAGAGACCGATCCAACGGGCGAGAAACTCGCCTTCACCGACGGCAAAACCGCCGCCTACGACTTCAGCTCCAACCTCAACCACTTCCAATGGGGAGCACAAGTGGGCGGAACATGGCGGGCCTTCCGACATTTCACAGTTAATGCCGACTTGGCATGGGCCTTCACTGACATCTTCGAAAAAGACTTCAAAACCATCACGTTCAACATGTACCCCATCTTCCTCAACGTGGGATTCGGCTACACCTTCTAAGGAAAGTGGCACAAACGGGGAATGGAAGAAAATGAAAAATGCAGAGCATCACGCTCTGCATTCTCTATTTAATACTGTATTATGTTCTTGTATGAAGCTTGATTTTAGGTTCGTACCTCACGGTACTACCCTAAATCTTGCATCATTTTGTTACCCTTTTAATGAAAAAATCTTAATTACCTAAACTAATCCTATTTGCTTGGGTCCTGAACAATCGCTTTGTTCTTTACCTAAAAAACTACTAAACCTAATCTATTACTACTAACCTAAACAATCTATTTATCTTTTTTGTAATGCAAAAGTACAACAGTTTGCGAACACAAGCAAACAAAACAGCGAAAAAAATCGCATTTATCCTCGAATTTTTGATTTATATCAATCAACCCGTCCTTATCCCTATCGCATTCCAAATAATTTGTTCCATCAGTTCAAGGTCTGCCGATCATTTCCCGAAAGCTGACCTTTTGCCAAGTGATAGGTCACGAATGGCGTGGCAAAAGCTCACCTATCAGTATCCCGTTGCTATTATTCTGATTGTCAGCAGATTGCGACATACAATTCCTGCCCCTGTTATTTTGAGTAACAGCTCTGTTCTCCCACACCTCCAAAAAGCCCGCCATATCCCCCATCACTCGCCCGTGAGCAAGCGAACTTTGAAAAAATAGGTTTGTACACTCAGGTGTACCTCCTCATCTCACTTTCTGCTCCAACAGTTTCCGATATAAACGCACATCTGTTATAAGTTGTTTAAAATAGTTTAAATTAAGATGCATTATAAAAACATATGCTAAAAAGAAAGGGGGAACGTATCTTTTTTCAAAAAAAAAAGTATTTTTGTAAATAAAAATTTCTAGTCGACTGGATTATCAGACTACACTGTAAAAGAAGCAGTAGCCGAAAAGCTTATAACAAAAGAGTAGGCACAAAAATTATTCACTATGAAGAAATTCTTTTCAAAAGTAAGTCTATTGGCATGTCTTTGCCTTTTCCCAGCAATACCAATGATGGCACAAGATGATAAACCCGCAACACTAAAAGTAGCTAACAGTGAGCCACAAAAAACTTACACTGTTATTATTTTCGAAGATGGAACACGAGCTATCTATGAGGGAGAATTAACAAATGAAGAAATTGCAGCTATTCACACTGCACATGATTTGGAGAAAAGAAGAGTCAATTAAATCATATCCTATAATTAAGTAGCTTGAAATATTTCAAGCTACTTAATCATGAAAAAAATGCGAAGATATTTAATTTTATTCATTATGTCCAGTCTCAACATATTCGCGGGATATGGACAAAACAACATAAGCATCACTTACAATATGAGCCATAGGCAAGTGGAAGAAATCCAAAAGCCGGAAAACGATATCATGGTATTGGACATCAGCAATGAGCAATCCATATTTTATTGTCTGACTTTTGAACGAAGCAGAGCTGTCACGGACAGTTTGCTGAAAACCGGTCACAATGCTTATGAAGCTCGCGAAGAAGTGATAAAACGCAATCTGACTGACTACTCAACGGCAATGAGCGTATTGAAAAACTTCCCGGAAAAAGGAAAAATCGTTGTCAGCGATGTATTCTTCAAGCCCTTCATGTACGAAGAAGATATGCCGAAAATGAAATGGACGCTTGAAGAAGCCGATACCACAATAGCGGGTTACACCTGTTATAAGGCCGTTACCACCTATCGCGGACGAACATGGACAGCCTTCTACACTCCTGAGATCAGCATCGCTGATGGACCTTGGAAACTATGCGGTTTGCCGGGAATGATTTTATACGCCCGTGACGCAAAGGGAGATTTCGCATTCGACTGCATAGGCATCGCAAAGGGTAACCAAAGCAAAATAGGATTGAGGGATGAGAAGTACAACCACTGCACCGCCAAGGAAATGGAAGAACTGAGCATGTTGATGAGAAAGAACTCCGATGAACTGCTGAGCCGGGTGATGGGCATACGGGTGCTTTCCAAAAAAGATGCCAATGGAAGGGACATAAGGCAGAAGGCGGAAACGGCATGCCTGATTGAGACTTTGAAGTAATGCAACGACTTACAACACTTTTCATACTGGGCATACTCTGGCATTTCCAGACCTTTGCACAGTCGTTCAACGGGTACGTCAAAGACAAGGACGACACGGCTATGGAATGGGCAACCGTCATCCTGAAGAATGTGGAGGGAAAGCCTGTCGCATACACCCATTCAGACCAAAAGGGGTATTTTGAGGTGGATGTACAACCCGGCAAAAATCCCGCTGAGCTTTCAATCGGAATGATGGGATATGAAACGCTGAAACTACCCGTAAACGAGTTCAAGAACGGTCGCACTTATAAAATGTACGAAACTTCCTACGAACTGAAAGAAGTAAAGGTGAAAGCGCAGAAAATAAGGCAGACAGGCGACACATTGATTTACAGCGTGAACGCCTTCAGGCAGAAGCAAGACCGAAGCATTGCCGATGTCATCGCAAAGATACCGGGACTGCAAATAGGAGCCGACGGAAAGATTTCCTATGAGGGGAGAAACATCAACACCTATTATATAGAAGGCATGGACTTGTTGGGCGGAAAGTATTCCATAGCCAACGAAAACATCAGTGCCGACAAGGTGAAAAGTGTGGAAGTACTGCAAAACCACCAACCGGTAAAAGCACTGAAAGGAATAAAGTTCAGCGAGCAGGCAGCCATCAATATTGTCCTGAGAGATGACTCAAAAAACATCTGGCAAGGGATAGCTGATGTCGGAACAGGCCTTACATTGCAACACAAGACAAAATGGCTCAGGGAGCTAAGACTGATGGGAATGTTCATCTCTCCAAAAATGCAAAGCATATCGCTGCTGAAAACCGACAATACGGGAAAAGACATTGAACACGAAGTGAGCGACCTCACCCCAAACCGATCACTGACGCTGGGAAACGGATTACTAAGCGGTATAGAGATAAACAGACCCGCACTTGCCGGCAGACGCTACCGGCTGAACGACACGTACATAATAGCTTCCAACTGGCTGATAAAGACTGGCAAAAACAACGACCTGCGGTTTCAGCTCAACGGATTGACTGACAAAACAGAACAACAAAGCAGAAACGAAAAAATATATCTGGACGCAGAAAGCGGAAACGCACTCATTACGGAAGAACAAAATGCCTTTACCAAACGCAACGAATGGAAAGGCGAGCTGTTGTATAAGGTAAACAAAGAGAAAATCTATCTCGCAAACAGTTTGAAAGGATATATTGATTTCGATTACGCCAGAGGAAACACGCTGCTCAACGGTATCTCCGTTCACCAGGAAGTAACACCGCGCGCACGATACATTGCCGACGACTTGGAATACATCACCAATATGAAAGGCAACAGAAGTTTCTCAGTTTCCTCACAGTTTATATATGGCTATCAGCCCGGCAGACTATTGTTGCGCAACGGAATAACGGAAAGGCTGGGACTGCACACCGTAAAATGGAACACCTATTCCTATTTCCGACACAAAACAGCGGGGTTCAACGTCACATACAAAGTCGGAGTCGATTTCCAAAACAAGCACCTCAACACGGCAAACGATCTGACGGATAGAAGAGACTGCTACACGGAGCTACTGCCATACGTCTCACCAGTGCTTGCCTATCAGGATAAGAATATGAAACTGACGTTGTCCGGGCGGCTGGGATGGATGTATCGCAAACTGAACTCTCTGTCAAAAAGTACATTCACCGCCGAGCCATCGCTCTACTTTAAATACGATTTCTCATCGAAAATCAATACCACTCTGACCTACTCAATGGCGACTATCGCAAACAGCATGGATGAGTTGAGCCTCTCACCGATTTACATAAACTACATGACCCTGACGAAAGGCAAGGGAAAACCGGAGGACGTCACGGTGCACACTTTCAGAAACTCGTGGAGCTACAGAGATGCCATAAGCGGTTTTTTTACAAGCATGGGCTTTACCGCAAACGTCATCCGAAACATTGCTTTGTATGCGGCAACACTCGATAAAGGATTCTACAAACGCGAAGTCACAAATGAGCACGGAAAGAGAGAAAGTTGCATGATAAACGGAAGTTTGGGAAAATCAATAGGATGGGGAAAATTCTCTGTGTCGGCAAAAGCCCTGTACGGATGGGACAAATATCAACTCATGCTCGGCGGACAGCTGACCGACCTCAAAATGCAAAGAGGCAGTCTGGGCATTGAGACTTCGTACCACCCGATAGATTTCTTCTCCGTCGAAGAACGCAGCTCCATGAACTACATGCGGCAGGATGACAAGCTCGCCGGCTATGATAAAAGCTCATTACGATATTTCCATCATGAATTGAAATTCTTCATCATGCCGGGAAATTGGCAGATAGAATGGGACAACGAATTATACCACAGCAATGATAAAACGGTGAACACCAACTTCTTCTCTGACTTGTCAATAAATTATCGCACGAAAACTTACGAAGTGAGCCTGAGTTGCAATAACCTATTCGGAGCGAACCGTTACGAGAGAAGATACGTTACCACAAACGAACGGATTTTTTCCATCAACAATCTACGAGAACGCAGCTTGACAGCCAAGGTGAGTTTCAATCTATAAACGATGTCCGTTCGTGACAAGAAAACTTAGAAAAGCCCAATAGTCTTGAACTCTCCATTTGCCACGGCAGAGCAGCTTTATTGTCAAAGAACAACAAGGCGATTCACTGGAAACGATTAATCGTTTTAATGAAAACGTATAATCGTTTTGGTAAAAACAATTAATCCCAAATCGATCATTAGAAAATTTTGCTTTCTTTTTGCACAAAAAAATCTCCAATGAACGATTGGAGGACGCCGTCCGACAAGAGAACGGACCTCAGCAAAGCAAAACTGGCTGACTCATCACGAGCCAGCCAGCTTCTCAACGATTAGTTGTTTGAGAAAATTATCACTATTTATTGATTGAGTTTCTTTATATTTGCCGTCCAAAGGCCTGCCGTCGTCCGATTGACGGGCTGATGCAGCACAGATCTATTGTGGCAGCCGACGGCGCATCAGAAGTAAATCTCCTGTATGCCGTTGACCGATATGGAATCGGCTGTCTGACACGGGTTGAAGTTGGCGGGAATGTCGAACTTCACCGATGGTGAATAGCCTAACCGCTTGTCGGCATAGACCAGCTTCATGTAGTAGGCCCAGATGGGCAATGCCATGGTGGCACCCTGCCCCATTGACGTGTTGTCGAAGTGAATGTCGCGGTCCTCGCCACCTACCCAGCAGCCACTTACAAGCTGTGGCGTGAAGCCCATGAACCAACCGTCGGAGTTGTCGTTGGTTGTACCGGTCTTGCCGCCTATCTGTCCGCCGATGTTGAAGCGAGAACGCAGTCGTCCGCCCGTTCCTCCGTTGATGACTGCCTGCAGCATATCGAGCATCTTGAAGGCACTCTCCTCTGATATGACCTCGTTCATGAGTGGCTGGAACTTGGCGATGACATTGCCATGACTGTCTTCTATCTTCGTAACGAAGAGTGGCGCGCACCTCACACCACGGTTGGCGAAAGTGGTATAGGCACTGCACATCTCGCCCACTGAAAGCTCGGACGAGCCGAGGCAGAGCACAGGCGACGTGAAGCGGTCGATGTCGGGATTGTAGAATCCAAAGTCGTGTAGGATGTTGACGAACTGCGACGGACCAAGGAGATTGATGAGATAGGCCGAAATCCAGTTGTTCGATTGCTGCAATCCCCATCTCAACGTTACCTGTTGTCCGTAGCGTGCTCGCGAGGTGTTGCGCGGCGTCCATCCGCCGTAGGTACGTTGCACGTTGGGAGCAGTACTGCAAGGTGTCATTCCGTTTTGCATGGCGAGCGCATAAAGATAAGGTTTGATGGCGGAACCCACCTGTCGGCGTCCGACCATCACCATGTCGTACTTGAAGTGTTCGTAGTCGATGCCCCCGACGTAGGCTTTCACCGCTCCCGTGTGGACGTCCATGCTCATGAAAGCTGCTCTCAGGAACGACTTGTAGTAGCGTATGGAGTCGATGGGCGTCATGAGCGTGTCAACATTACCGTGGTAAGTGAAGAGCGTCATGACATGTGGTGTTCGGAAGCTGCGTATGATTTCCTCGTCGGTTGCCCCCTGCTCCTTCAAAGTGCGATATCTGACGCTCTGCTTACACGAGCGGTTGAGAATGTCCTTGATGGTCTTTCGTGTGATATTGTTGGAGAACGGTGCGTTCTTCTTGTATCGGTTGGCCTTGTTGAACTCTGCCTGCAGGTATCCTCCCACGTGTTTGCGTACTGCCTGTTCAGCATATTGCTGCATGCGTGTGTCGATGGTGGTGAAGATGCGCAGTCCGTCGGTGTTGATGTTGTAGTTCTCGCCGTTGCGTTTCTGGTTCTTGTTGCACCACCCATAGAGAGGATCGCTCTCCCATGCCACGGAGTCGAGCACAAATTCACGCATGCGCCACTCCTGATAGTTCTCCCGCTCCGGCTTTTCGGCCATCATGTACTGGCGGAGGAACGACTGGAAATAGTCGGCCGAGCCATCAATGGGCTTGGCACGGGTATAGACAATGCCGAGTGGACGCTGGATAAGCTCTTTGAACTCCTCCTGTGTGATGTAGCCGCACTTCTCCATCTGCATGAGCACGACGTTGCGACGGGCACGGCATCGGTCGGGGTAGCGCAGCGGATTGAAGAGCGACGGATTCTTGCAGAGGCCCACAAGTGTGGCAGCCTCGGTGACGCTCAGATGGCGTGGCTCCTTGTTGAAATAGATGTTGGCCGCACGCTGGATGCCCACGGCATTGTGGAGGAAGTCGAAGTAATTGAAATACATGGCCAATATCTCCTCCTTGGTGAAATGTCGCTCCAGCTTCACGGCGATAATCCACTCGATAGGCTTCTGCAACAGTCGCTCAAGGGTGTTGCGGGCCTTTTCGGAATAGACTTGCTTGGCGAGTTGCTGGGTGATGGTCGAACCGCCTCCGGCACTCGCTTGTTGCATGACGCCACGCTTGACGATAGCTCTGCCAAGGGCAATGAAGTCAATACCGGAATGTTCGTAGAAGCGTTCGTCCTCGGTTGCTACGAGGGCATGGACGAGGTGTGGCGAGAGACTGTTGTAATCGATTGCCACACGGTTGGCATTGTCTTGGTTCCATGTTCCGATGAACTGGCCGTCGCTGGAATAGACCTGTGAGGCAAGCTTATCGACAGGATTCGAAAGTTCCTCCATGTCAGGCATATAGCCCACCCATCCGTTCCAAACGGCCACGAAAAAGACAGCCATGGAACCGACAAGAAATATCAGCGTTCCCCAAAAGAAATGTACGAGATGTCGTCTCATGTATCCATATTTCTGTCATCATGTCGCCGGCGGAATGTCGGCCAACTGACATAATTCATTTGCAAAGATAGTTTAATTTAAGGAAAGCACAAAATTATTGCCTTGTTTTTTGGGAGTGACAAAATTATTTCCGTACCTTTACAGTCGAAACGGTCAAACTCACAAATTTCAATGGAAAGACATAATTTCGTGAACATCCAGAAGCTCGGACGCGAGGAGATACTCTATCTCATCGACATGGCAAAGGAGTTCGAAGCACACCCCAACAGAGAGCTACTCAAGGGAAGAGTCATCGCCACCCTATTCTACGAACCTTCGACACGCACGCGCCTCAGTTTCGAGACGGCGGCCAACCGACTGGGGGCAAAGGTGATAGGATTCACCGACGCCAAGGTGTCGAGTGTCAGCAAAGGCGAGACACTGAAGGACACCATTCTCATGGTGGGCAACTATGCTGACGCCATCGTCATGCGACACTACATCGAGGGAGCGGCGCAATATGCCTCGGAAGTGGCGCCAGTGCCCATCATCAACGCAGGCGACGGAGCACACCAACATCCATCGCAGTGCTTGCTCGACCTCTACACGATCAGCCAAACACAGGGTACGCTTGAAAACCTAAACATCTACCTCGTGGGCGACCTGAAATACGGGCGGACGGTGCATTCGCTGCTCATGGCCATGCGCCACTTCAACCCCACCTTCCATTTCATAGCGCCACAGGAACTGGCCATGCCCGAAGAATACAAACTCTACTGCAAGGAAAATGGCATCAGATACACCGAACACGAGGACTTCACACCAGAACTGATTGCCGACGCCGACATACTCTACATGACACGCGTGCAGAAGGAACGCTTCTCAGACCTCATGGAGTATGAGCGCGTGAAGAATGTCTATATCTTACACAACAACATGCTCACACTGGCAAAGCCGAACATGAAAATCCTACATCCACTCCCACGTGTCAACGAAATTGCCTACGACGTGGACGACAGTCCGCACGCCTACTACATACAGCAGGCACGCAACGGACTCTTCGCACGCGAGGCCATCTATTGCTACTCGCTCGGCATCACACTCGACAAGGTGAGGGCAGACAAGACGATACTATAACCCATGCGGGCCACTGCCGACACTGAAAGGCCACGACCCGCCATTGCAATTCAACCAAAATAACTACAAGTATGAGAAAAACAAAACACATCGCATGCTGCCTGCTTATGGCAAGCGCATTGCTTGGCTTCGCCTCCTGTGGCGACAAGACCGACCCAGTGGGATTGTGGGAACCAATGGAATGGGTAGCTGATCACCCAGGCAATCCCACCAAGATTACTGCCGAGGCGAAAGGAGGAACCTTCGCCGTCACCTGCACGAACTACAGCCGACCATGGCTCGAAACATACGTCACCGTTGATGGCAAGAAAGTTCTCGCCGTCGAGGAAGTCAAAGAATGGGATTACCGCCATATTAAAAAAGACTGGTACGAGATTGAGGTGAAAGGCAACACCTACTGGCTCACCATCGAACCCAACACGACGGGCAGGGAACGCACCCTCACAGTTTATGTAACGGCAGGCGACATCTTCGACACCATAAATATAGTACAGAAGAAGGAATAGGACAAAGCCAACCCTACCCTATTATCAACACCAACAACAAAGAAAGAAAATGTCAAAGAAAGAAAGACTTGTAGCCGCCATCGAGAACGGCACCGTCATAGACCACATACCATCGGGAAAGACATTCCAAGTGTTCAACCTGCTCGAACTACAGCAACTCGCCACACCTGTCACCATAGGCTACAACTTCTCATCGAGCAAGGTGGGAAAGAAAGGCATCATCAAGGTCAGCGACAAGTTCTTCACCGACGACGAGATATCACGCCTGTCGGTCGTGGCGCCAAACATCATCCTCAACATCATCAAGGACTACGAGGTGGTGGAGAAGAAAAAGGTGACGACACCCGACGAGCTGCATGGCATCGTCAAATGCAACAACCCCAAGTGCATCACCAACAACGAGCCGATGACCACCATCTTCAACACCGTTGACAAGACCCACGGCATACTGAAATGCCACTACTGCGACAAGGAGCAATATATAGATAAGGTGGAACTCTGCGAATGATGCCGAGAGAAAGATGCACGATTGTCCCAAAGTGAGAAATCAGGGGCACAGTATCAGCCAATAACAAAGGCCGAAGACAATATTTTCTATCTTTTATTTGTGCGATTTACAGATTTTGCTTATATTTGCAAGCAATAATAATAACCTAGTCTTCGAAAGCATTACACTATGAAAAATGTTAGCTGGAAAAGACAATAAACACTTAAACAATATGAGAAGAGATCTTGAGATTTTTGATCTTATCGAGAAGGAACACCAGCGCCAGCTGAAAGGCATGGAGCTTATCGCATCCGAGAATTTCGTAAGTGACGAGGTCATGCAGGCTATGGGCTCATACCTCACCAACAAGTATGCAGAAGGCTACCCCGGCAAGAGATACTACGGTGGATGCCAGGTTGTTGACATCGTGGAGAATTTAGCTATTGAGCGCATCAAGAAAGTTTTCGGAGCCGAATATGCCAACGTGCAGCCACACTCAGGCGCACAAGCTAACCAAGCAGTATTCCTCGCTTGCCTTAAGCCAGGCGACACATTCATGGGAATGGACCTTGACCACGGCGGCCACCTTTCTCACGGAAGCCCTGTCAACACATCAGGTATTCTCTACAACCCCATCGGCTATACCCTCAACAAGGAAACAGGACGCGTAGATTACGACAACCTTGAGAAACTCGCACGCGAGCACAAGCCAAAGCTCATCGTTGCCGGCGGCTCGGCATACAGCCGCGAATGGGACTACGCACGCATCCGTAAGGTAGCCGACGAAATCGGCGCAATCTTCATGGTTGATATGGCACACCCAGCAGGTTTGATCGCTGCCGGACTGCTCGACAACCCAGTGAAGTATGCCCACATCGTCACAACCACTACTCACAAGACTCTCCGCGGTCCACGCGGCGGTGTCATCCTTATGGGCAAGGACTTCGACAACCCATGGGGCATCACTCTTAAGAACGGAAACCTCAAGAAAATGTCGGCAGTGCTCAACTCAGCAGTATTCCCCGGCAACCAAGGCGGTCCATTGGAACACGTTATCGCAGCCAAGGCCGTGGCATTCGGCGAAAACCTTGAGCCAAGCTGGAAGGAATACGCAACACAGGTGAAGAAAAACGCAGCAGCACTCGCAGCAGCACTCATCGACCGTGGCTTCGACATCGTCAGCGGCGGAACAGACAACCACTCCATGCTGCTCGACCTCCGCAGCAAGTTCCCCGAACTGACTGGTAAGGTGGCAGAGAACGCACTCGTTGCAGCCGACATCACCGTCAACAAGAACATGGTTCCGTTCGACAGTCGCTCGGCATTCCAGACCAGCGGTATCCGTCTCGGAACAGCTGCCATGACAACCCGTGGCACGAAGGAAGACATGATGCAGCTCATCGCAGAGCTCATCGACACCGTCCTCTCATCACCAGAAGACGAAAAGGTCATTGCAACAGTTCGCGAGAAGGTGAATGCAACAATGAAGGACTATCCTTTGTTCGCATACTAATCCTTCGGCGACAAACCATTGCATTTAAGGTAAAAATCATTAATCATTTGATAAGAGAAATCCCTCACCGTGACGGTGGGGGATTCTTTTTTCCCTCCAATCTCGGTATCGGCGGTTTCACACCCACACACTGGTGCCGTAAGCCATCAGTTGCGGACAGAACGACCGACAGCAACAACGCAAAACAAGCGGGCATTTTCTCAATCGGCATTCCGACACTGAGCCATCGGCAACAAAAAGATGACCTTTCGTCGGCTAAAAGGTCAGCAATGGCCGCGCAAAAGGTGACCTTTCACCAGCTCATCCGTATCATACTCACAAACACATTTTCCCGAACCCGTCAACCCACTCTGCCACACTGCCTTTCAAAGACTGTACATTACATTGAACGTGTGGCAGATTTCATTGGGCGATGGATGGGAAAGAATCGGCCACACCTTATAGATATCAAGGCGACGGGCCGACAAGCGGCGACCGTAGTCACTGTGCTTGTCAGCCCGTTGCGCTGGTTATTGTGGCCGTTTCCGACCGTTGTGGGTATTGTTTATCTCACTACTATCTTGCGTCCGTTGCGGATGTAGATGCCCGGCTGCAATGGTTTGCCCTGCGGCATCTGAACTCCCTGCAGCGTGTAGGTAGCGTTGTTGACGTTGACGCCAGTTGTCTCCACCTCGATGGTGGCTATTCCGTTAGATTTTGTTTCCTCATAGAGCATGGGGAACAAGTTTTTGGCTGACGTTGTGCTGTAGTTGCCGAACGATTTGTACTTGGTTGAGTACTGGATGGTGTTGCCAGAGTCGGCGGCCTTGATGGAATAGGTGCCGTCGGCATTCTTCACAACCGTCCATACGTCGGCCTCGGTTGGGTCGGTGGTCGGTGTGAAGGTGCTGTAGTTGCCACTCTGGTAGTAGTATCGGCCCTTGCTGTCCTTGATTTTGAATCCTCCGGCTGCTGCCTCGAATGTGAAGGCGAGTTCATCGGTTTCGAGTGTTATCTTCGATTCTTTCTCCTGAACGTCCGCCACCTTGAGATAGCCGTAGCCCTTTGTGCCCTCTACCACTGGCTTTGCAGCCTTGAGCGTTCCGTTGTTGACCACGATGAGATACCGTTTGCCGTCGGTCGGTGCGGTGGTGAGTTTCGAGAAGTAGTACATGTCGTCGGCATTCTTGAGCGTGTAGTTGGCCGTTGCCACGCTGCTTGCGTCGGTTCCCTTCACTGCTATGGCCTTGAGGGTGGTTGTGACGTTGAGCGTCAGCGGAGCGTTGTATGGTGTGCTGGCCTTTGTCGGCTCCGTTCCGTCGGTGGTGTAGTATATCGTCGCACCTGTGGTTGCGCATGTAATCTCAACCGTCAGCGGAGCGATGTATGAGCCTGAGGTCACTGAGAATGTCGGTGTGGTCACTGCCGGCGGTGTTTGGCTGCCGTAGCGGTAGTCGTCGGATGCCGTTGTGACGGATGTGTAGGGGTCGAACGGGCGGTCGATGCTGTCGCCCCAGATGTATTCTGCCAGATAAGGGTAGTCGATGAACAGGTTTCGGTTGCCCTGAATCTCAGCCACGGCGTTGTTGCGGTCTATTTCCACCTCGTCAACGGGGTCGTCGCCAATCCATTTCAGGTAGATTTTGTAGGCCCATTCTTGCAGTGTGGGCCACTCTCCTTGCACGAGTTCCTGCAAGCCCTGTGTGCCTTGCCACTCCAAATCCTGATAGGTGGTGGCCATGTACATGTAGCCTCGGCTGAAATCGCCCTTGTATTGGTCGGCCGGTTCGAACATTCTGATGAGCTGTCCGTTAGGACCAGGGCCCGATCCCACCTTCTCGGCACCGTCAGGGGCTGGCGAGCCGTTGGTGACGATACCCATCGGGTAGTTGCTCTTTTGCCCGTTGGCCTTTCCGTCGGACGGATAGAGGTGGTGTAGGTCGGTGTCGGCCTTCTTTGCCTTTGGCGTTTTGTTCTTCTTTCCTCCCCACCAGCTGCGTGGGAACGAGTGTTCGATGTTCATTCCTGCGATGGATTTACCGTCGTCACCAGTGAAATAGAACTTTGCATCGCTGTAACGGTTGCGGCATTCCATCGTGTTGCCGATGCGATCGGTGCGGTAGAATCCCCACCACGTATGCTTGTAGCCGCTGCCGTAATCCAATGTCTTGGGGTTGCCTATGAGATTGAAAACGGCTGTTTTCAAATCGGCTTTCTTCTGGCCCTTGAGCGAGCTGGCATACTCACTGAGCGCTTTGCGGTCGATGGCCTGCGCTGCCAGTGTGGTGCCCAACAACAATAAAGTCGTCAGTGTTTTGAGTAGTTTTTTGTCCATAATTTTCTTTTTATTTGATAGTGATTATTTTTTATTGTCATAGAGAACGGAGTACAAAGATATAAAAAGGTTTTGGCTTGAACAAACAATTTTTGTGCGAATGTTGATTTTCGGAAAAAATTTAAGAGTGCGACGGGGGGAGCATCGGGGTTAAAAACTGATAACAAGATAGGCGGATGGGCACGGAAATGACGAAAAATGGGTATCTTTGCACGAAATCCCGCAACAACATCGACGGGCAAACACCTATTATAATATGAAGAGACTACAACAGATTCTGATGCTGCTCGTCTGCCTCTGCATCGTGGCTACGGCAGCCATACAGCGCGACGGCAGCCTGTGGGGACACCGCCTCGGCGAAAAGGGGGTGGCTACGGAGACGCACAACGGCAACGACACCATGCGCACGATGGCCGACGGCACCCTCGTCGTCAACACTTCGGCACTCGGCAGCGACATCAGAGGCTACGGAGGACCCGTTCCCTTGGAAATATACATCAGCAAAGGGAGGGTGACACGGGTCAGGGCACTGGCCAACAACGAGACACCGGCATTCTTCGGACAAGCCAAGGAGTTGCTCGGACGATGGAACGGCATGACCATCGACGAGGCGGCACGCACCCAACCCGATGCCGTGAGCGGCGCCACCTACTCGTCGCGTGCCATCATCGCCAACATGCACAGGGCGATGGCCTATGCCTCTGCCAATGCCACCACACCGAACGACCTGCTGGCTGACTCCCCCGACGCCAAGACCGTGGCCGGACTGGTAGTGGTGATGCTGGCAGCCATCGTGCCACTGCTCGTCCGCAACCGACGCTACCGCATGCTACAACTCGTGCTCAATGTGGCTGTGCTGGGCTTTTGGTGCGGCACGTTCCTCTCGTGGTCGCTGCTGGTGGGCTTCGTATCGGGCGGAATCGACTCGTGGATGTCGCTCATCCCCATCATCATGATGGCCACCGCCTTCGCCTATCCGCTCTTCGGCAAGAAGAATTACTACTGCTCGAATGTCTGTCCGTGTGGCTCGCTGCAAGATCTGGCAGGCATGGCGCACCGTCGCAAATGGCACATGAGCCAGAAGGTCGCCCGACGGCTGGACTACTTCCGCCAAGGGCTTTTCAACGTGCTGGTGGTGCTGCTGGTCACGGGCATATGGACCGAGTGGATGGACTATGAGGTGTTCTCGGCCTTCGTCTTTCAGACCGCGTCGGCCTTTGTTCTCGTGCTGGGCATCGTGGTGGTGGTGCTGTCGCTGTTCGTGCCACGCCCCTACTGTCGGTTCGTTTGTCCCACCGGCACGCTGCTGCGACTGGCCGAAAACCGCCGCTGACAACCGCCACACGGCGCTGCCCCATCGGCCAACATAAGCTACGGCAAAACCATTGGTGAGCTTTTACTCATCAAAAGGTGAGCTTTTGCGCACCCATAGCTCACCTTTCGGCACAGGGCAACATTTTTTTAGTCGTGACGATGAGCGGTATCAGAAAAAAAATGGGTATCTTTGCAGTACAGAACCGACAAAGCCAATGACACTACAACAAATGGAATACGTGATGGCGGTCCATCGCTTCGGACACTTTGCCAAGGCAGCCGACTATTGCAACGTGACACAGCCCACGCTGAGCTCGATGATTCAGAAACTGGAGGACGAGCTGGGGGTGAAGATTTTCGACCGCCGCAAACAGCCCATACGTCCCACTCCAGCCGGGAAAATCATCATCGACAGGGCATGGGGCGTGCTCGTGCGGGCACGGAGACTGAAAGAAGTGGCGCAGGAGCAGAAACAATCGCTCACGGGAACATTCCATCTGGGCGTGCTGCCCACCATTGCGCCCTACCTCATCCCAAGATTCCTGCCGCAACTGATGAGCGACTACCCCGACATCGACCTGCGGGTGACCGAACTGAAGACCGAAGAGATGCAACGGGCGCTGAGACGCAACGACATCGACGCCGGCATACTGGCCATGGTCGAAGGGCTCGACAACTTCGACTGCCACCACCTTTTCTACGAGAAGTTCTACGCATACGTGGCCAAAGACAACGACCTCTTCGACCGCACCGCCATCCGCACGGCCGACCTCACAGGCGAATACCTGTGGTTGCTCGACGAGGGCCACTGCTTCCGCGAGCAACTCGTGAAGTTCTGCCAGCTGAAAGCCGCCGCCAACAGCAAGAAAACCTATCATCTGGGCAGCATCGAGACCTTCATGCGAATCGTGGAAAGCGGCAAGGGAGTGACATTCATACCCGAACTGGCCACCTACCAGCTCAGCGAAGAACAGAAACAACTCGTCAAACCCTTCGCCCACCCCATCCCCACACGCGACATCGTGCTGATGACCAGCCGAAACTTCATACGCAACTCGCTGCGTGAACTCATCGTCGGCAAGATAAGGCAGTCCGTTCCCACCGAAATGCTTGAGCTCAGAGAAACGCAACGGACTGTGTAGGAGTTATTTTGTGTGAAAATCCTTGCCCGTCTCAAATCTTTTTTATAACTTTGGGGACGAAAACCAATAGGAGATTGTTTCACACAGCACAATGGTACACCACGAAAATACTGACGGCAAGGATAACAAACGGTTTCCACCCAACGAAAGCAACACCCCCAATGTCATCGTGTCACTCCTATCAAGAAAAGTTTATACATTCAAATCACATTAATAAATTACAAGGTAAAATTATGAAGATTGAAAAAATTCACGCTCGTGAGATTATCGACTCTCGTGGCAATCCTACAGTCGAGGTAGAAGTAACACTCGAAAATGGCGTAATGGGACGTGCAAGTGTGCCATCAGGCGCATCAACAGGTGAGAACGAAGCACTCGAACTCCGCGACGGCGACAAAAAACGCTTCGGAGGAAAAGGTGTGCTCAAGGCCGTTGACAACGTCAACAACGTCATCGCACCGGCACTCAAGGGATTCTGCGTGACAGCACAGCGTGCAATCGACTATAAAATGCTCGAAATCGACGGCACACCAACCAAGAGCAAACTCGGAGCCAACGCCATCCTCGGCGTGTCGCTCGCAGTGGCACAGACTGCCGCAAAAGCACTCGGTATGCCATTGTACCGCTACATCGGCGGAACCAACACCTACACACTGCCAGTTCCGATGATGAACATCATCAACGGCGGTGCACACTCCGATGCCCCAATCGCATTCCAAGAATTTATGATACGTCCCGTAGGCGCACCATCGCTTCGTGAGGCACTCCGCATGGGAGCTGAAGTGTTCCACACACTGCAGAAGAACCTCAAGAAACGCGGACTCTCAACAGCAGTAGGCGACGAGGGAGGATTCGCTCCCAAGTTCGACGGCATAGAGGACGCACTCGACGAAATCATGAAAGCCATCAAGGACGCTGGCTACGAACCAGGCAAGGACGTGAAGATTGCCATGGACTGCGCAGCTTCAGAGTTCGCAACACAAGAGAACGGACAATGGTTCTACAACTACCGTGAGCTGAAAAACGGCATGCCGAAAGATCCTAACGGAAAGAAACTCACCGCAGACGAGCAGATCGCTTACCTTGAGCAGCTCATCACCAAATATCCTATCGACTCTATCGAGGACGGACTCGACGAGAACGACTGGGAAAACTGGGTGAAGCTCACAGCAAAAATCGGCGACCGCTGCCAGTTGGTGGGCGACGACCTCTTCGTGACCAACGTGAAGTTCCTCGAAAAGGGTATCAAGATGGGCGCTGCCAACTCTATCCTCATCAAGGTGAACCAGATCGGCTCGCTCACAGAGACACTCGAAGCCATCGAAATGGCTCACCGCGCCGGCTACACAACAGTGACCTCACACCGCTCTGGTGAGACGGAGGACACAACCATCGCCGACATCGCAGTGGCAACAAACTCTGGCCAGATCAAGACTGGCTCTATGTCGCGCACAGACCGCATGGCGAAGTACAACCAGCTCATCCGCATCGAGGAGGAACTGTGCTGCACAGCCAAGTACGGCTACAACAAGATTAAATAACAAGAACAAATCTTGAGCTAAATAACAAACAGACGTGGTTCATGCGACATGAGCCACGTCTTTCGTTTTACGACGGTTACGGTCTGTTCGGGACGGGAGAAGAAGTCCACAGGCATCGTGACCGGCGGGAAGGATGGTCGTGCACGTTCCGACTGAGACGGCAAACCAGACAAAAAACGCCTGTGGACGACCGCAGGGGTAAGTTGCGGTGCGCCACAAGCGTTCACGTTATGAAGAATAAAAAAGTTTTCATGAGGAGTCCTCATGAGGGGATGTTTCTTTTGAGGATGTCAAAGAGGCAGGGAGAGCTATTTCATCTTCTTGCCCTCATACGTCATGCTGTCCAGCAGGCGTGCGGCGGTAGCAGCGGTGCGGGTGGGCAGTGGCGAGTAGAGCAGACGGGTGGTCAGCTCTTGTGCCTCTGGACTGAGCAGCCAGCGCAGCACGCTCACCGTCTCCTGTGCCTCATGATATGACCGCGAGGCGTAGCTCTGCTCCTGATACACCAACACCCAGGTGTAGCAGCTGATGGGGTATGCCCCGGCAGCGGTGGCGTTGGTGATGTCGGTGGCATTGCCCTCCTGTTCGGCAGCAGCCATGATGCTCACCTGCGTGGGCAGCACAAACGTGCCGGCGGCATTGCGCAGCCATGCCCGTTGCGTGTCGAAGGCGGTGGTGTATTCCGTCGCCACATAGCCGATGCTTCCTGGTATGCGTTCCACCAGGCCTGCCACGCCAGTATTGCCATTGGCAGCCACGCCCACCTTGCAGCCTATCTTCTTGCCCACGCCCATAGCGTTTTTCCATGCGTCGCTCACCTTTGAGAGATACTGGGAGAACACGTAGGTGGTGCCGCTGCCGTCGAGACGGAACACGGGGGTAATCTCCCGGTCGGGCAGTGATAGCTTGGGGTTCACCGCTGCAATGCGGGCATCGTTCCACTTCACGATTTTACCCAAGAAGATGTCGGCCAGCAGTTCGCCCGTCAGCCGCAGGTTGTCCGTACCCTTCAGGTTGTAGGCCACGGTCACCGCCCCCATACAGGTGGGCAGTGCCAGCACCTTTCCCGGCAGGCTGTCGCGCTCTGCATTGGTGGGCAGCACGTCCACGCCCGCAAAGTCGATCTGTCGGCGTTGCAGAGCTTTCAGACCCCGCTCCGAGCCGATACCGGCATAGGTCACGGGTACGTCGTTTTTCTCCCAGTACAACTCGAACGCTTTGTTGTAGAAAGGCAGGGGCAGCGTTGCTCCGGCTGCCGTCACCACTGTTTTGCGCGAGGCAGCCGATGGAGCCTTCACCACGCTCCCGTTCTCCGCATGAGTGGTGATGGAGAACATACAGAGCATCAATAAGATATTTTTTACTTTAAACATTGAAATTTTTACTTTGAACTTTGAACTTTGAACTTTGAGGTTTGAACTTTGAACTTTGAACCGAGGGTCACCGACCAACGGAAAGTAATGAGCATGATGAATTATGAATTGTGCATTGTTCATTAAAACGCATATTCAATATTTCCCGAAAGTCCATTCACCTGCAAGGTTTGGCGGGCATCGCTGTCAAACTTCATCAGCGTGGGCATAAAGCCGATACGCTTCTCGGGTGTCACGTCGGCATTGTACAGGCGAAAATAAAAATTTCCCTGCACTGCCGTGGTGTCTATCTCCACGAACTGCCCCGGCACGTTCTGTTCCAACAACACGGATAAGAGCTTCTTGCTGGAAAACGGATTTTTGCCACTGAGTATTTGCACACGCATGTGGTGAATGTCGGGATAGGTCTTGTCTGTGTAGAAGAAGCGGGCTTTGACGTGTCCTGGCTCTGTAGGCATCGGCTCGCCACCTTCCGACTCGTCGGGTGTCATGAGTTTCTGCCCCGGCATTTGCACGAAGGTGAAGTCACGCTGCTGGCTCAGGTCCACGTTCATAGAGAAATCGGGCTGGTCGGCTCCTTTGCGAAAGCCCTGCAACACACCCTTCTCTTGGGCGCGGACGCGGTAGGTGCTGTTCGTGAAAGCCCTATCCTTAGATAGACTTGCTGTCTTACCAGAAAAACTCTGACCATCCAGCATGAAATAGCAAGAGTCATACGAATAGGGCTCTGCCACCGTCAGCTGATAGTAGCCGCCGTCCACGGGCTCGTCGTTATAGCTGCAGCCCGCAAGCAGCACCACGGCCGTTGCCGTGAGAAAGATTTGATTGAGTATTTTCATTTTCAAAATTGTTTGATGTAGGGGCGTGATTCATCACGTTCCGCTGCAGATGTCGTTTGCAAACCGTAGGGGCGTGATTCATCACGTTCCGTCCGATATCATGATTTATCACGTTCCACCCGATGGCGTGATTCATCACGTTCCGAACCATCGATGACCCATATTTTACAATTCAATATATTCATTGTTTGTTTTTTTGTTTAGAGGCGGAACGTGATGAATCACGCCCCTACCGGACCGTGATAAATCACGTTCCGACGGAATTATCTCATCATTACCTTTGCCGTCTTGTTTCCGGCTTTCACCACCAACAGTTGGTTCTTGGGCAAGTTACTGATGTGGGTGGTTTCGCTGGTTGCCACAGTATTGGCCACCGTCCTGCCAATGGCGTCGTACACAGTGATGCGGCTGCCTTTCACGCCGCCCACATACAGCTCGCCACCATCTACCTTCACGGGCAAAGGCTGATTGGCGGTTGTGGTCTCGATGCCGCTCGTGCCGCCCTTCACCGTCAGGGAAAAGTCGTCAACAAGAAGATTACCATCCATAACATCTACCCCTAACATCAAGTACTGCAATGCATTTTTTTCGGGGATATCAGCGTTTGGTGTAAATTTTGACAAATGATCTCCAAAGTCATAATCTACAGTGGCGAATTTCCATTCACCTTCTGTGGTTTCTCCCTCAATGAGTATATGTTGTCCTGTTATTCCCAAGCCAGTCAAAGTAGGAGTGTTTGCCACCAATGCTGAGTCATGGATCATTTCAATTCCATATTTCCAGTCCATCGGATAACCCTTATAATTTTTTGCCTCCAGAACTTTGTACCAAAATGAAAATGTGTACACCTTGTCCTTGCCAGTTTTTGATATATTAACGCACTGCATAACGCTCATGCCAGCAGGGTAACCCTCGGTGGCAAACTCAAAATAGAATCCCTTATCGCCGGAATGGGCTTCATCAATAACTGTATAGAAATGTTTATTGTTCTTGTTAAAAAACATATCATCGCACAACCATCCAACAGGATGAAGGATGCCCCTATCCTCGTCCATAACTTTGGTTTCCCCTTCAAATCCAGGATTGCTAAGTAGATTCTCCTGCGCATTAACAACAGTTGCGCTGCCAAGTAGCAGCATGGCAAAAAGTAAATTTTTGGTTTTCATTTTTTGTGTAATTCTTAATTTTTTCATTTTATTTTTTTTTAAAAGTTAAACATTTCGTTCATTCCGTCGGCGCGTGATTGAGCACGTTCCGCCGCAGATATTGTTGGGCATCTGATGTGTGGGCGTGATTGAGCACGTTCCAAATTAAGGATGATCCATGTTTTGCAATTCATTATATTCATTGGTTGTTGTTTTGTTTAGGCGGACGTGATGAATCACGCTCCTACGGTTGGAAGAATGTGATAAATCACGCATGGACGGACGTGATAAATCACGCCCCTACGTTTGCATATTTGATGATTTTCCATTATTTTTGTTTTACTGATTAACTTCATGACGCTATGCATACTGACCAAACACAAAATGACGGACTGCCCAAACGCAAATTCATTCGTTGGCAAGGATATGACTACACATCCTGCGGTTTGTATTTCATCACGATGGTAGCCTACCATCGTCAACACCTCTTCGGACATATCACGGATGGCAAGATGATGCCGAGTGACATCGGACGTATGGTGCAACAGCGTATCGAAACGTTGTCCTGTCGTTTCTCCAAAGTGGAGATAAACGATTGGGTGGTCATGCCCAACCACCTGCATCTCATCATCACCAACGAGGGCAATGCCTATGTGCCTGAAATTATTCGCCAGCTGAAGGCGATGACGTCGTATCAATACCACAAACTGACACCCAACACTGCTGGTTCTTCTCTGTGGCAACGCAATTATTACGACCGCGTCATCAGAGACGAACGAGAGTACAATTTTGTCAGAAATTATATCTTCTGCAATCCCGAACGTTGGGAACAAGACCAATTGAACAATTTGTCCCAGGCTACTGATTTTGATGATATCGGTCTGATGCTGCACCAAATCCAGTTGCGAAAGGATTTCAACCCAACCGATTATTTCACACGCAAGTGATTGCCGCATGCCGTAGGGGCGTGATTCATCACGTTCCGAATGAGATATCGTTCGCCAATCGTAGGGGCGTGATTCATCACGTTCCGAATCATCGATAATCCATGTTTTGCAATTCAATATATTCATTGGTTGTTGTTTTGTTTGGGCGGAACGTGATAAATCACGCCCCTACGGTTGGCGGAACGTGATGAATCACGCCCCTACGGTTGATCAACCGTGATGAATCATGTGTGGCGGAACGTGATAAATCACGCCCCTACAGGTTGTAACTTACCGTCAGGGAGAGATTCACCCCCTTGTTGATGCGGCTGATCACCCAGTCGCCTGGGGTATAGTCCATACCCTTGTCCGTCCAATC
>ERZ791907.856-NODE-856-length-25667-cov-5.926636_pt1 | contig 25667 bp, 18 predicted proteins | sample MGYA00510145_ERZ791907 | MGnify/ENA primary metagenome ERZ791907 (study PRJEB30046, sample SAMN00792089) | human gut metagenome | study: EMG produced TPA metagenomics assembly of the A metagenome-wide association study of gut microbiota in type 2... | reverse complement strand
TAGTATATTTGCATCATGCATAGATGCATTTGTTATTATAGCAAATATTGATGGGTTTTTCAAAGGATTTTTTTTGGTGGGGCGAATGCATACCAAATTTTCAGGTTCTTATATACATTATCACATAAAATTATTAAGTGCTAACAACAATTCGTCTATCTGACAGATCCTTCATTAAGTTGTAATCGTAAAGGTTGTAAATTATATTTTTCGTATTTATATCGAATAAATCTTGAAAAATCTTCTTCATGCGTTGAAATTATCATCTGATAATCTCTAAATTCATTTCTCATCAATTCAACTAAAGACGCAATATTCAAATCATCCATTGTTTGAACCGGGTCATCAATTAATATACACGGAAACTTTTCGCTACCATAAATCTTGTTCAATGTTAATGTAAGCGCAATTATTACCCCTGTTAACTGACCAGAGCTTAATGTATACAAAATATCATGATCTGGCTGATTTGCAGATAAAAATCTTATACTATCTAGTTTTTCTTTTTTAGAATCACATTTAATAAATATACCCAGCCCACCTTGATAATATTGCAAGACTCTTCCTGCATAAATATATAGGGGAATTTGAATTTCTCCAATTATGTCTTTTTGATATTTTCCTATTTTGTTTTTATAAATTGTTACAACTTTTTCTACATCATTTTTCATAGCAACCAATTCTGTAACTCTCTCTTCTTTCATCTCTAGTTGCTTTTTCATATCCTCTAACTTCTCGTATTCTTGTAACTGATACTGTTCTTCCAGATATAAACGTTTATCATTTTCATCATCTTCTGATATAATACATATATTTTCTATCTTTGCTTCAAAAATACTTTTAAATATATCAAAAAATCCATTTGCATTTTCCATTTGTAAATATTCAATCGGTACTTTTTTTATATAATTATCATTTATCATTTGAATAAACTCTTGTATTTTAATTTCCCAATCATCTTCTTTATTTAATTGAATACTATATTGGTGTATGTCTATATGTTGTTTTGTAAGGAAATCAATAAATTGATTATACTCATCCGAAATAAAAGAATTTTTTTCCACAATATGTTTTATTATGTCATTTTTCATATAACCATAACTATTTAAAAATCCTTCAATTATATCTTTAAATCTCTTATTATATTCTACTTGTAGTTTTTCTAAACCTTGATTTATTTTTTCTGATTCTAAATCGTTACACTTTCCAAGTGTTTCTGCCATTTCCTTTACAGCAGCAGCATATTCATTCTGAGATGTATAATCGTTTCCGCAATACGGGCAGTAAACATTCTTCCCAATAATTGTTCCACCATCTTGCGTCCATTGTAAAAAACTTTTATTTAAATTATCCCTCGCAGTTTTAAATTTTTCTAATGACTTTGAATATGTAGTCTGTTTTTTCCTTGCCTCAAAAATTTCATTTTGAATCAAAACTAAACTATCAACCTCTTCATCTATCTCAAGTTGTTCTTTTAATGTTTTAAAATCTATTTTTTCTACATCTACCACCTCTTCATTTTCTTTTAAAGGTAATAAACTTAAATACATGAATTTTTTATATTTTTTATTATTCTCCTCAATATCATTTTGCCAAATATCAAATACAAAAAGTTTTTTTAAAGATTCCAAATCTTCTACATAAGATTTAAATTTGGAATTATTGTAACTAAGAATAAAGTCATCCAAATTTCGGGAAAATAATGCCGTTTTTTTCAATTCAACTAATATTTCCTCTAACTTATTTTTATCTTTAACTCTTACAATTTTTTCATTCCAGTATGGTTTTTTCGAGCATTTATAAAATAAATCCTTATATTTTCTTTTCTCAATACTATTTTCTTGATTACTTCCATATTTTTCTTTATAATCGTTATACTCTTTACGTTTTTGTTCGCACTCACTCTGCAATGCTTTTATTTTTTTTACCAACTTAGTTTTAAATTTACTAAAATCTGTATATTCATTTATCTCTTTTTCTATATTGAATAATGTATTAATCTGCTCCATTCTTTTAGGTTCAGGTGCAGATAAAAATTTCAACCTATCTTCCTGCGAAATATAGTAGAAACTATCATAATATGTTATTAAATTTTTCCCCAGATATTGCTCAATTATATCATCTGCATCCTTGTCAGTCTTTCCCTCATACACAATCTTATCATTTAAAAAGATTGTGGTTTTTGTGACATTTCTTAAATTTTTAGGATTATTCTGTACACCTGAAATATTCTGTGCATCAATACTCCTCTGAATTTTCAAAATACCTTCTGTTGAAACAAATTCTCCTCTTATCTCAACTACTTTTTCAGCATTTTTCGCCATAAAATGGGTATCATAACTTATTTTTCCTGATACCTCTGGACATTGCTCTGCACGCTTTATATTTCCTGTCAATATATATTCAATGGCTTCAAATATACTTGTTTTTCCATAACCGTTTGGTCCATCTAGAACAATCAAATCCGCACTTTTAAATTCAATATTTTTATTATCAAACAATTTATAATTGTTCATATAAATTTTATGTAGCCTAAATTTATTCATCGTCAGCAGCCTTTCCATAATACAACTCATGCAAATCATCGATTTTATCATCTACCATATTTATTTTTTCATTAATGTCACCTTGCAGTAGAAATTCGTATATTTTTTGCAATTTTTCATTTTTAATCTCATCTTCTATATCTTCTGATAAAGTACTTACTTTCTTTTCTTTCTCTGTTGGTAGCTTAATACTAGGAATCTTAATTAATAATTTAGATATAAAATTATAGCCCATATCATTTTTTTCATGAAAGTCAACAAATCTATTTACCTTAACTATCTGTTTCTGCATGTATGAAATGTAATTTTGACAAGATCCTATTTCCTTTAAAAATTCGTTTATCTCTATTTGTAAATAAGGACAAACCATCTTTTTAAAATAATAAGGATTTTCTTCTATAGCTAATATTTTTTCCATCAAATTTTCGTAGTCTTTTTCACATTCCACGCCTATTAACCACGTTGTATTTTTTTCTATTCCTGTCTCCTGCGCAAATAATCCTTTTATACCTTTAAATATTTCTGCTTGTAATTCTTCAAAATCAATATTATAAAAATCTTGCTCCTTACATGTAGAAACAATATAATATAACGAATTTTCCGTATTTTGGTTAATATATCCCCACACAGAAGCTTCTTTTCGATCTAATATTATTTCCTTTGAATTTCCATATCCCAATTCTTCAAGTATCTTATCAGCAATATTTTTAAACTTCGTCAACTGTTCTCGTTCCATATTTCTCCTTAGCTTTTTCAACTGAAATCAATCCAACTTTTTTTGTTTTTGTTATATTCATATATTTTAATGTATCTTCTGCATGATCCTCTTTTTCCGTTATAATATTAATATCTCGTGCTGTTTCAAATATATCTTCCGCATCATAATTTCTAGTTATTAATTTATCAATTTCCATCAAAACAGTATCATAGTTATCATTATTTATTACTTTTTGGCAAACATCCTGAATATCATTCTCCACTAATCCCTGTATTGTTTTCCTTTGTATTTTAGGTCTATCCGCATCAATTATTGTTGACATCATAAACTTGTCATCTATTTGACACAGTACTTTACACTGCTTAAAAAAGAATTCTCTGTCTATCTCCGTTATTTCAGGAAAAAAGGAATTCTCCAAATCTGTTTTTGAAAATAACTCACTTTTATTTTGTGATAGATCCTCATTTTTGTGCAAAGCCATAATATGAAATATTGCTTCTAATTCTGATAAAGAACTTGACAAAATTTCAGCAGAAATTTCCTGCAGCTTACAGTTATTGCAATTTTCTTCACTGCTCGCTTCGCAAATGTCATCTAAGCAATACTGTTCCAACATAGTCGAATATATCAATTTATGTCTTAATATCACTTCTTCCTTCGTTGTTTCACAAATTTCAAAGGTATCTTTATCTAAAATATCCTTAAATTGATTTAGAAATATTTGATTTTCTTTTTGCCCCTGCTCTGCTCTGTTAGTAATATTGCCATTTATCAAACCTAAAAGTTTTATATAATATATATCTTCTTTTCCTTTACGATATTCTGCCTTATCTCCCCAATATTTTTTTATTTCTTCCAATGTCATATTTTTAACTTCTAAACTATCAGCAAAATCATTTCCATTTGAATATTTAAATACTTCAATTTTGTCAATTGCTTGTTCTTTCCCTACAAAATCATATTCCTGTTTTTTCTCCTCTAAAACATTTCTACAAGTTTTCATGAAGATGACTTCCGTAATATCTTCTTTTTTCTGAAAATTGTTTTCTTTTTCCATCTTATCTATAAGCAACTTATTCATAGCATTTGTTCTTCGATTTATTTTATGTGTGTTTGGATTCCACATTGATAATATTTCATCATAAATTTTTTTTTGCAGCTCCGGTTTCATAACAATCGCATTTAATTCTTGTATTTTTTGAGGATAATAATTCTGCATCTGATCTGTTATTTCTTTTTTCCAATTGTCTGTTATAATCTCATTTTTTATATGCAAAAATCCTCTCTTAATGCCAGGGTAATCCCTAATTCTCTTTACAATATTAGATAATGCCTCGTTATAATTTTCCATTTTGTTGTCTTTTCTATTCTTTACCTGATGAACTGATTCATATTCTTTTTTTTCTCCTTTTCCTTTTCCTATAGAAAAATCTTCTATCCCCTCTGATTCCAACCAAAACTCTGTCACATCTGAAATTTCGTTTATCTTGGTTAATGCTACTAATAATGCTACTTTTCCCTGATACATATAACCATTCCAATTAGCTGATGCATCCCAACCATTTTCTTTATCCATTTTTTCACCTTCTAACTAATTTCAATATTCTCTGTTCACTCAATATTCACTGACGTCATATTTCATTAATACATTAAAACTACCTTTATTTTCCCTCCTCTCACCTAAAACCTCAAACATATTTTGAGCTATATAAAATTACGCACCAAACCAAGGCATAATTTGTCATATAAAATTTATACATCTTGCTAAAATATTTCTTTTCATTTTACCACCCAACATAAAACGACACAATGAACTTACGTGAAATCGAAAGTTATTTTTTACAAAAAACACCCTAATAGATTGGATTCTAATCAGGTTCTCATCTGATCAATCATTCTATTAGAGTGCTTCTACATTAAAATTTCTGTTATGGTCTGAGTTCATTTCCAAAGCCGCCAAATTCAAATACTTTGTTTTCTTTCAGACATTTTTTCATGTCTTCGATCACATATGGTTTGAAGATACATCTCTTGGGATCGATGCCCAGCTGTTCCAGTTCTGCTTTATCTTCTCCTGTCACAAAAAAGATTTCCGTATGTGGATGTTTTTCTGCGACTTTTTCCGCAAGTTCCGGTCCGTGCATTTTGATCATCCTGACATCAGTAAAAAGTAAGTCATATTCTCTCTTTTTCACTGCTTTCCATGCATGTGTTCCATCGCTGAAAGTATCGATCTCCGCCTCCTGAAAAATTTTCTTCACCATTTCCATGATATTTACACGTGCATATTCCATGTCATCCGCTATTAAAATTCTCATCCTTCTGCCCTCTCATATGTTCCAAAACCGGCATCCCGACCGGTGTCCTGATCTTCGATCCGGTCATGAAGCTGCTCGAACTTGATACGGATATCCCTTAACATCTGATGATGGTGTATCCTGTTCCCGATCGTGATGCCGGTCAGGACAAGCCCTGTCATGGCAATGATGATCAGGACTGTCTCAACCTTTACTTTTAACGGCTTTTTCTCAGTCGTAGATGGATTCTGCTTCCCAGCTGATGATGTTTCCGTTTTCTGCGTTGATCTCAAATTCATACTTTACCTCCGCATAGTAGGCTTCCCCCTCATAGAGAGAGATGCCGTCGTCATAGTCCGGATGGATGTAGATGTTTCCGGCATCGATGCCAGGGATCCTGTCCATGACGGTCTGTTTTGCTGTCTCGATGGAAACACCGCCCGGTGTTGTCTGCGATGAGCCGGCTGCGTTCTGGGAACCTGTCGTACCATTCTGTGATGCACGGTATCCCTTGTCTATCACTTCGGAGTCTGCTGAAAGGATGCGCCCGTCGGATGCATCCAGCTCATAATCGTACTCCACTCCGGCTGCGGTGAATTCCACCTCATATCTGGCACGGCCGTCATCCCAGTCCTGTTTTACCGTGATGTATTGGATCTGTTCTTCTGTGACCCCTGCATTCCCGGCTGCGATGTTCTTCGCTTCCTGTTCCGTGATGCCGCCGTTTACCATTGTGGCAGAACCTGCTGTTGCGTGTTGTGACACGCCTGCCTGTGATGTTCCGCTGCTGTCGCTGTTTCCTGTCTGTGCTGTATGATCTGTTGTGTTGCTGCCGTTTTGTGCTGTTCCTGTTCCACTGCTGTTATCCTGTGCATTATGATCTGCTGTATTGCTGTTGTTCTGTGACGCCGTGTCTGATGCATTTCCTGTGCTCCCGGAACCCTGTACAGTTCCACCAGCTGCTCCTGTAGTCCCCTGTATGCTCTGGGGATCCTGCATATTTCCGGTTGTACTGCCGCATCCGCTCACAGTTGACAGAAGTGCCACTGCTATAAGTCCTGCGGCAAGCATTCTCTTTTTATTTCTCACGTTTGTCCTCCCATTTCTCCATTGATTCAATGATGCGTTCCATCCTGATGGCTGCTGTTTTCTGCTGGTGTTCTTTCTCACACCTTGAAGATCCCGGTGTCTGCCTTTAACATTTCTGCCGCTGCACCTGCCTGTTCCGTGGTCTCTGCCACCTCGGAGCACCGCATGGTGATGTTCTGGATGCGTTCTGCCATGTCGGAGGTCCCGCTTGCGCCCTCGTTTGCCGCATTTGCAACGCCCTCGATCGCATTCATCATGCCGTCCATGGAAGCTAAGAGTTCCTCGGATGTCGCACTGAAATCCGATACAAGACCGTCCACAAACTCGGAATCCCGGTTGTAGGCATCCGCAAGGCTCTCAAAGCTGTCATAGCTGGATTTCACATCAGTTGCGACGAAGTCTAACAGACGTCTGCTGTCCTTTGTGAGCTGGTTCACCGCTTTCACCACGCTGTCCGTGACCTCTTGGATGGTTGTCGCCGTCTCACCGGATTCCGTCGCAAGCTTCCGGATCTCGTCCGCCACGACTGCAAACCCTTTTCCCATCTCCCCGGCACGTGCCGCCTCGATGGAAGCATTTAAGGATAAAAGGTTGGTCTGGTTGGTGATCTCCATGATCGCCTGTGCCAGGACCTCGATCCGGGATACCACTTCCACATCCTGCAGTGCCTGGTCGAGGCTTTCCTTGATCTCGCCGTGCATGCGCTGTGCATTGGCACGGTTCTCCGTGGTCTCTTTCTTCGCATTGACGGCACGGGTATGGATGTCATTGACACGCTCCGCACCTTCCTGTGCGCTCTCCGCGATGTTTTTGATCGCCCGGTTGATCTCCTCTGACATGGTGTTCATCTCCGTTGCGGATGCAGCGGATTCCTCCATGCTCGCTGCAAGCTGCTGTGTCGTTGCGGAAATGCCTTCCATCTCGCCGTTGATCTCATCCACGTTTTTCCCGATGGAGGACACATGGCCGCTCAGGGACTCTGCATTGTCCTTCACGCTCCCAAGATGTCCCGCAAAGCTCTCCCGGATCTTGCGGAAAGCTGCCGCAAGGTTTCCGATGCTGTCTTTCCTGTCTAAATATTTCTGTTCCACATCCTGTGTGAAATCGCCCTGTGCGAGGGTGTCCGAATAACTGCAGGCAAGGTCGAGGCTCCTGATGTAATCAATGATGCCTGCAGCACCCACAACGATCGTGATGATAAGCCCGGCTGCCATAAAGGCTGCCATTTTTTTCACATCGGAAGCGATCATTGCCGCAAGCTGGCTCTGCGCCTGCGCCTGTCCTGCACCGTCCATGAGACTTACTGCATATGCTGCGAGCTGTTCCATGCAGTTTTTCGCATATAACACTGCCCCTGCACCGAGCAGTATCACAAAAAAGAATACGATCTTTGTTCCAAATTTTGTCTTTCCCATGATTTATCTCTCCTGTTCCTTATATGATATTTAGACAATTGCGAAACTCCTCATACCCTTCTTTCAATTTAGATTTTCATGAGTTTCGCAATTGTTTCATATGATTTCTGCAATCATCATCTTCTTGCCCAGGCTGTCCGAGGATGTCCGTGTCCTCCCACTGCCTTATGAACGAGACGCATTCCAGCGCCGGGAGCGGTCTGCTGATCAGGTAGCCCTGTAAAAAGTTGCAGCCGAGCTTTTCCAGCTGCGCTGCCTGTTCCCTTGTCTCGATCCCCTCTGCCGTCACCCAGATGTGGTTCCTCTGGGCGAACACGAGGAGCGTCTGCATGATCGGCATGCCCATCTTCCTGCTCCCGATGCCCCAGACCAGCTCCTTGTCCAGCTTGATGCTCTGGAACTCGAAATCCATCAGCCGCACGAAATTGGATTCGCCCTTGCCGAAATCATCCATGACCAGGTTGAACTTCTTATCCTGCAGCCTGTGTGCGGTCTCCAGGAGTTTTCCGTTATCCGCCGACTTTCCGAGTTCCGTCATCTCCAGCCAGATCTTCCCATGCTGGAGACCGTACCGGTCCAGGCAGCTGCTGATCTCCTCCCAGACAGTCTCCACCATGCAGGTCTGCGGCGACAGGTTCACGTTGATCCTCGTGATGCCGTGTTCCGCAAACCTCGTGAACCACCGGCAGCACTCCCGGATCATCCACAGGTCGATGTCATGCACCCAGCCGCATTCCTCTGCCTCCTGCACAAGGCTCTCCGGGTCGAGGAAACCTCCCTTCCCGTCCCTTGCACGGAACAGCGCCTCAAGCCCGGTGATCCTGTGCTTTTCCACGTTGTAGATGGGCTGGAAATAAGCTTCCATCCCAAGACTGGAAATATCTTCCCAAGTATAAGCTCCTGTAATGCTCATGGTCTTTTACCTCTTACCTGTTTTTTTGTTCCATCTCCCAGCCCCCGCTGCCCAGATGACCTTTCCTTTTATCTCTTCCTTTCCAGCCGCACCGAGCATCCTGCTGTCCATGGACACCGGGCGGTTGTCCCCGAGGAAGAAATAGCTTCCTTCCGGCACGGTGTACGGATAATCCACGCTGTCTCCTGTCTCCGACAGGCCGTAGATGACATCCGTCTCCTGCACTTTTGCGCCGTTCCTTGTCAGGTGTCCCTCACGGTCCACCTCCATCACATCCCCCGGCAGCCCTGCGATGCGCTTGATCAGATATTCCCCGGATGCATCCTTTAAGATGACGGTATCCCCATAGCCCACGCCGTCCGGGAGGATGCGCAGGAAGAACACGATATCCCCGGGATGGCAGGCAGGGCGCATGGAATTTCCATCCACGCGCATGATCCCGCATACCCTGAACACCAGGAGCCAGACCACGAACAGGATGACGGCTCGCTCTGAGCGCATCTTTCTTTTCCGTTTTTCCTCGCGGATCTTCAGGAGTGCCATGTCAAGGCTGTACTGTTCTCCCTCGTTCATGGCTGTTCCCGGAGACCGGCCTCTTCCGGTCCGTCTGCCTGTATCTGTCCCGGTCTCTGCGGCTTTCCCTGCGGATCCCGGGTGTCTTCCTCCGGCGGACACTCTGAAAAGATGCAGTCCAGGCCTTTTTTCAAGGATTCCAGCCGGCTGCGGTACTGATGGTAGAGCGCCTGTTCCTTCTCCACTTTCTCCCTTGTCTTTGTCAGGATGACGTCCATCTGTCTCCCTGCCTCTGCAAGGATCTCCTCCGCCTGCCGGCCTGCCTCTGCAAGGATCTCTCCTGCCTTCCTCTCTGCCTCTGTAAGGGTCTCCCCTGCCTTCTGGTCTGCCTCTGTAATGGTCTCCACTGCTTTCTGGTCTGCCTCTGCAAGGATCCTCTTTTCTGCTTCCCCAGCCTCTTTGAGCATGCGTTCCTTTTCGGTGCCGGCATGGTCAAGGATGGTCGCCGCAGTCTCCTTTGCACCGCCCAGGATCTCCTCCGCCTTTCCTTCTGCCTCCGCATAGAGCTTCTCCTGTGTGGGGATCTGTGCCCGCAGTCCTGCGTTCTCTGCCGCAAGCTGCATCTTTTCCAGATATAGTTCCCTCACTGCCTCCTCGTTCTTCTGTCCATAGTACTCCACCAGCTCCCTGATGTAGAGCACGACTTCCTCACGGTCATACCCTAAGACGGCTGTCCTTAACTTTTCTATTTCCTTAACAAAATTCCTGTCTTTCATGATCTGTCACTTCCTTATAATCCCTTTTTCAGGCACAATAGGGGCAGCCTGCGCTGCCCCTGTCATGTCATCCTGCAAGTTCTCTTGAAAGTCTTGACTCAAACACTGCAAGAGCTGCCATGCAGCCGGCTGTGATGACTGCGCCGGCTATATAGATCGGAGTATCTGCCACACAGTGCCTGCCTGTCACAGCCAGTAAGATGCCCGCTGATATATAGGCTGCACACATCACCACCTGGGCTGCAATACATTTTTTCTGCGTCTTCTGCAGTGCTTTTCTTCTTTCAGGATCCATGGTCCTTATCCTCCTGTTCCTTGTATTTCTGCCATGAATGGGTCTGACAGGGATCCTTCCTGTTCTGTCCGCTCATGTCAGATGTTTTGTAAGTATTTTGGAAAAATTACATATATCATTTTTGGTTTGTTGTTTGTAAGTTTAGATAATAGGTCTTTCTTTTTTTATTGTCCGGGGATATGTGGATATCCCCGGGATTGTTTTTTCGTTCTGGTATATTTTGGGGGTACTGTCTTACTCTCCGTCAAGTTCCTCGCGGATCTTCCGGATACGCAGGACTGTGTATCCTGCGATCACAAGGATCAGGATGACTGGATACCAGTGGGATCCGCAGTCTGCGAAGCTGATGTGTCCGTCTGCATCACTGCTGTCTGCCGGGATGCTGTCGTCTGCGTTTCCGCTTCCGTCTGCATCTGCTCCGGTCTCTGTGCTGTCAGCGACATCTGTAGTATCATCTGAACCTGTATCTGCATCCGTGCTGTCTGCTCCGGTCTCTGTACCTTCTGTCACATCCTCACCATCCGCCTGGTCTGACTCGTTGTTGTTTCTGTTGTTCCTGTTGTGTTTGTTGTTTTTGTTTCCGCCGGACGCATTGTTTCCATCCGTCGCAGCGATATCTGTGGCATTGGTCTTGCCATCTGTGACACCGGTATTGGTTCCGTTCGCATTTCCATTGCTGTTTCCACCGCTGGTGCTTCCATTATTGCTTCCGTTTCCGCTGTTATTGCCGCTTCCGTTTCCGCCATTACCATTTCCACCGTTGCTGTTGTCACCACTGCCGGAGCCGCCGTTATTGTTTCCGTTATCTCCGCCGTTGCTGCCACCATTGCCGTTACTGTTTCCGCCGTTGTTGTTGCCGACGTTATTTCCGCCGTTGTTGTCTGGTTTGCTGCCGTCACTGCCGGAGCTGCCGTTGTTTCCACTGTTGGAGCCGCCGCCGTTTCCGCCGTTGCCCGGATCCTTGCCGTTTCCGCCATCGCCTCCGGTTCCACCGTTGCCGCTGTTGGAGTCTCCGCCATTTCCACCGTTGCCTCCGGTTCCGCTGTCAGAGCCGCCGCCATTTCCACCGTTTCCTCCGGTTCCACTGTTGGAGTCTCCTCCGTTTCCGCCGGAACCTCCAGTTCCGTTATTGGAGTCTCCTCCATTTCCGCCGTTTCCTCCGGTTCCGTTGTTGGAGTCTCCTCCATTTCCGCCGGTTCCACCATTGCCGTTGTTGGAGCCGCCGCCATTTCCGCCGTTTCCTCCGGTGTTGTCACCGCCGGTTCCACCGGTTTCGCCTGAGCTTCCTCCATTGCCGCCGGAGCCGCCGTTGCCCTTGTCTGAGTCGCCACCATTTCCGCCGCTGCCGCCACTGCTTGTGCCGCCGTTGTTATTATTTTCTCCTGTGGAGCCGCTGCCGCCGTTGCCTCCGTTTCCACCGTTTCCGTTGTCGGATTTACCGCCGTCTCCGCCATTTCCACCGGATGTTGTTCCACCGTTATTATCGGTCTTTCCCGGCTGTGTGGTCTCGGTTCCTGTACCGCCATTTCCACCGTTTCCGCCCGGGTTCGTGTTATCTCCTGTTGCGTTTCCGCCGTTTCCTGCATCACCGCCTTTGACAGTTCCGCCAGGATTGATGGTGATAGTCTTATCGCCTGCGCTGATTCCGCTTCCACCGTTTCCACCATTACCAGGGATATCGGTTGCAGAATTTCCGCCTTTACCGCCGTTTCCACCAGTTACAGTTCCACTGACCGTTGGAGTGATCTTGCCGTTACCATCAATACCGGCTCCACCATTTCCTCCATCTTTGCCTTCTGTACCATTTGCACCATTACCACCGGTCACGTTTGCATTGTTTCCAATGATAATTCCGGCATCTGCTGTATCACCACTGGCTCCGATGCCGGCTGCTCCATCCGGATGTTTAGCAGAACCGTCTCCACCTTTGATCGTACCGTTTACGATCTCAAGATTCGTTCCCGGATGTTCGTTGCTGTTCGCATCCTTGACAAATTCCAGTCCCGGTTTTGCTGCATTATCATCATCTGCCTTGTCACCTGTGATGGTATGTCCGCCAAGGTCGATCCTGATATCGCCCCATGTGTCCGGGATCTGTACTGTCTGGTCAATGTCCTTCTTTACGGTCACCTTGTAGTTTCCGTTATCATCCACTGTGACTTCCACGTTGGAGTTTTCCGCTTTTTCTGTGTTGTCTGTGGCATTGTTGCTGTTTGTATCGCCTGCGCCTTTCTCTTCGAACTGCTTCGCAATGTCCGCTGCGTCCACAAGGGAAGTCTTTCCGACTGTGGAGCCGAAATTGCTGTGGCTGATCTTGTATTCCGTTGCTTTTTTCAGACCAGATGCAATGCCTTTTCCATTTTCATCTGTCTTGAATTTCAGTGTGTGTCCGACCGGATTTCCGGATGTATCCAGTTCACGCACGCTGTACTCTGTTTTTGGCCGTCCTGTAAAGGTGAGCGTATGGGCTGTCTGTCCGATGACGGCCGGTTTGTCATCCGTCACTTCCACCGTGATGCTTGTCGCAGCCCCTGCGCCTGCCTGGAAGGTAAGTGCCGCTGCATAGATGCCCTTGCCTTTTGCGGTCAGTTCATCTAATTTGTCCTGGTCTACGGTCACGGTTGCCGTGATATCATCACCGTTTGCACCATATGCCTTCACATTGGCACGGTTCTTTGCATCAGATGCTGTCAGGTTTCCGACATCGTTCACATGGATGACGAAATCATCCGCTGCGATGCTGCTTCCGTCTGCCCCGTTCACCACGTTTGTGCGGTATACCGGGATGAGCGTCACTTTATCTGCCGTCTGGCTGCTGATGACCGTTGTCCCATTATAGACTTTTCCGGTGTTTGCCTTATCCACCCAGACAAAGAAGCTCTCGTTGTCCGCTTTCAACCCGTCTGTCACTCTCTGCATTTTTGCAAAGACAGCCTCTGCGATTGTTCCGCCGTCAATGACGGTGATGCGCTCCCCACTGGCGATCTGTGCACCGTTCTGGTCTTCAAAGATGAACTGGTGCTGTTTTTCCAGATCGACCGTCACCTTCCATGCCTGATAGATGCCGTGTGTAGTATGGGTATAGACGCCTGTCGCACTGTCGTATTCGAGTGCCCTGTCTTCCAGTGCTTTTTCGATGTCGATCGGATAACCATTGACTGTGATGCCCTTTAAGCCGTAGCCGTCATCCGGTTTGATCTTGAGCACCAGTGGAGCGTTGTTATTTACGATCCTTGTGTATGTGCCGGAATTTTCGTTCCATGCGCCATCATCATTTAAGAGTTTTCCGTTGTTTACCGTAACCTCCACGGTCTGTCCCTGCTCAAAGGTCACGTTCAGTGCCTGTGGCTGTTTTACTTTCTGTGTCGTATAGGTATAGGTCTTTGCACCGGTATTCTGGAGCGCTGCAGACACATCCGTTCCCGCATTCTCCGGCGATTCTGACACGTCACTCCAGTAAGCTGTCGGAGCAAGTCCGTTTGCTGTCGTGTCTTTCAGTGTCACCTCCACCGTCTTATCATCTGCCACGATGACATGCTGGAACTGTGATGCGCCTGTCTCCTTTGTGACCAGTGTATGGTCTGTCACTTCTGCCGTTCCTCCTGTCACATGGAGATGTACGATGTGGGATGGCGTAAAGACTGCTTTTAACGTCACATCCGCTTTCGCCGGCGTGTATGTTATCTCATAGCTCTTTTCTGTCCAGTTGAATGTCGCTGTTGCAAACAGATCTGCATTATGATCTGTCGTATCCGTCAGGGCTGTCAGGATGGAAAAACTCTCTCCCTTCTCCCCGGTCAGGTCTGAATAGTATCTGTCGTCAAAATCATCCGGCGTAAAGGTAAGTGTCAGTTCCTCATTCCGGTTTACCTGGATGCTTCCATCTGTAGCCAGCTCATAGGTGTTGCCGGATGCATCCACTGCCTTGAAGACTCCCTTTGCGCCGCCGGCTGTGAGCCCTTCCACATTTAAGGTCGTGAGCTGGCGTTTTGCCGCAGCATTGATGGTGATGTCACCGGTTACCTGAGGGATCGTCACTGTGATGCTTCCATCTGTTTCCTCTTTGCATACCTGTGCAAACGGCAATGTCTCTGCCGCTCCGGTATCACTTTTTTTCATTGTGACGGTAAAGTTGTCCTTATCGAGGTCAAAGTATGCCTTAGGACTGATCTTTACCTTGTACTGCTGTAAGTATCCCGGGTCAGCCGGTTTTGCGCCGCCGGAGATCTCTGCATTGTTCCCGGTCGTGACCGCCACGTTGAATGTTCCGAGATAGTATCTCTGTACGCTGTCGGTCGCATTATAGGTTACTCCGTCGATCACGATGCTCTCACCTACCGGGATTGTGACATAATCACGCGACGGATATCCGCTGTTTGTCGTGCTGCCCTGGCTGACAGTCACGCCATTTGCCGGTGCTGCCCCCACTTCATGTCCGAACACGTCTGCACTTGCCCCGGAAGGGATCTTTACATCTGCTTTTTTGTCTGTATTCCTCCGCTCCACGGTCACTTTATCCGAAGCGTTTCCTGTCCCTTTGGTCTTGACGGAGTCTGTATCATCTAACCTGATCTCTGCTGTCTTGTCTGCAGGAACTTCTGCTTTTGTCACCAGTTCATTCCGGTACATGGCATCCGGGATGTAGACCAGGGTGATGGCATCAAAACTCTGATTGGTATATGTGTATGTCACATCCCCGATCTTTAAGGTGAGTGCGCCTGTCGTGTTATGGTTCTTGAGATATGGTGTATCATCCCCTGTACCGTTTGGCACAACGACCGATGATGCGCCTGCCGGGGTTGTCACCTTGTAAGTATTATGGTCTACCGGACTGTAAACGTTCAGTGTTCCGTTATCCGATACATTAAGTGTTCCGTCTTTAAGAGTAACGGTTCCATCTGCTGCAATGTCAAGCGTTACATCCACCGCATCACCCGGTGCGGAGAACCATGTACCATCCTTGCTCTTTAACTGAACACTTTTTTTCATGGTTCCGCCTGTCACTGCTGTGACGGTATCTTTTACGATCTCGACTGTGTCTCCTGCCTGTGCCGTATCCAGTGCATCGGCAAGAGGGGCGTATTTCACGCCGTTTATCACAGCCTCAGCATCCATTGGTGCTACCAGTACGTTGGTCTCACCTTTTTTGGTGTTATCCGGCTGTCCCGGGTCGGCTCCGTCAGCGTAGCCGCCGAATTCGACGAAGAAACCTTGGGTTGCAAACTGAGACGTATCAGCTCTATTTCCTTCCTTAATATCATTTAAACTTGAACTCGCAGGAACTACCATTACACAAGATTCATGAGATTGTATGTCTGATAAAGTGGCATCTGTTATCGGAAGATTTTCTGCGATTTCATTTGGTTCTCCTCCCGCCAGCCACAGATTTGTTGGAATCTGATTTCCTGCCTCTGGACCTGCTGCCCAATAATAATGACTTTTTCTTTCATCTAAGCTTCCCGAACCTGAATTACTATTTATATACTTAACAACTCCAGGAACAAATCTTTCAATTCTACTATTATTTAATCGTGTGCCATCTGTCTTAACTAATCTTGTTCCAGCAGTCCATGTTGCTTTATCATATAAAGACAAGAGATATTTTATTTCACTATGGTCTGTTGTTGTAGCAAGATATCCTTGTTCTCCACCTAATTTAAAATCCATAGCTCTGTTATATGCCTTTGTCCATGCAAGCTGTTCCTTCACAAACAAATAATAATGACCATTGACTGACCACTGTGTCAGTTTCATTTGATCAATATCCGAATCAAATCCTTCATTATCATTTGCATTTACTGATACATATACATTCATATCATTCACATAATCAAATGTCATAGTCTGGATTTTTTTCTCTATTTCCTGACTGGATTTTTTATCCATAAAGATCCATGTTGCTGATCTTCCATAATCATCCCTTATGGTTACATCATTTAAAATATCATCTGGCAGCTTACCGTTTGACAACGTAATTGTCATCAGGCTTATGTCATCACTGCCTGTATCAATCTTTGCATTTGTATATTGGAATTTCTGACGTGTCTCATCCGTCCACACCGGTGTTCCCAGATTTACGGTATAGTTTCCCTGCACATCTGCATAAGCTGCCACTTCATTATCTGCTGCATATGTCTCCACCGGTTCTTCCGCTGCGACTACTTTTACAGTCCTGCTGAAGTTTATCACTTCCTGTGTTGCATTTGCAGCTTTCGGAGTCTGCTCTTCTGTAATGTTTACAGTATCTGTATCCGAGGACTCTTCTTTTACTGTGTCTGTATTTCCATCATTCTGATTTTCTGATCCTTGTGCCTCTCCGACACCTGTGGATGTTCCCTGCGTCTGCCCTGCATTTCCGCTGTCTGCCGGGTCTTTTGCACTGTCCGCTTCATCCTTATCTGCCGGCTGGTCTGGCTTGTCCTGATCTGCAGTATCTGTATCAGAATTCTGGTCATCCCCTTCCGGTGTCTGATCTGTATTTTCTATCGTTTCCGTGGTATCTACTGTTTCTGTGCCAGACACCGTCTCAGTGCTTTCTATGATATCCGCACTCTCTGTATTCTCCACACTTTCAGTTTCACTTACACTGCTTTCCTTTTCCGTCAGTGCGTATGAGATCTCATAATCTCCTGCCACATTGATGTCAAAGTTTCCTGTGTCAGTGACGGACAGGGTATATTTTTCACTGTCATACGTGATCCCTTCCGTCAGGTCATAGTCCGTCACGCCCTGTGTGAGCGTCAGTTCCGGTGCATCATAAGCTTTGCTCTGCTCTTTTGCACCTACGCCGTGGATCGATCCGATGAGCAGTGCGGCTGCCATCACAAATGTCAATGCACGGTTTGCTTTCGTCCTTCTCATAGGTTTCCTCCTTAATTTTTATTGCATAAAGAAAGCTCCACAACATAATGTAGATTATGTTGTGTGGAGGAATGGCTCTTTTGCCCGGTTACACCGGGATTTTGAACAGATTTATAAAATTTCTGGTTTTTAGCAGTTGTCTATGAATGTAGTATAGTTGAAATAACATGATTTTCAGCTGTGAAACCGTGAAATACTGAAAAATCAGGCGTTTACAGAAGTCTGGTCTTATTTTTGTGCAAAAATGGCAATGAATTCCTAGAGAAGTACTATGAAATTAGTGCTTCTTTTACAAAAGTGGGATTTTTTTGTCGAATTTTAGCATCAGACTATTGACGTTTCTCGGATTTTTTGATAAAAAAATAGTACTTGGAAGATATTGGTAATAATTACCATACTTTCATCCGAATGCATTCACAACATAATCTACATTATGTTGTGTCTTTTTATTTCTGTCGTTCAGACGACCAGATCCAGACGCTCCAATTTTTTGACATGGTCTTCCTCTGTGGTCGCTAAGTAGATCCTTGTGGTATTGATACTGCTGTGTCCAAGGATATCCGCAAGCTGGCTGATGTTTTTATGTATGCTGTAGTAGACGCGTGCAAAGAAATGGCGGAGGTTATGAGGAAATGCTTTCTCCAGTGCAACGCCTGCTTTTTCGGCGTTTTTTTTCATTTCCGTCCAGATGTTGCTGCGGTCTACCGGGTTTCCGTTTTTTGTGATGAAGACTGCGCCGCTTCTGATGCCTTTCTTTTTGCAGTAGTCGAGCAGTTTCATTTTCAGTTTGTGTACGAGATAGATCTCGCGGTGTTTTCCTTTGCAGGATATGCTGATCTTTCCGGTGCTCACTGCCTCCACCGTGACCGATGCAAGTTCACTGATGCGCATGCCGGTGCTGCCGATGATCTCGATGATCATGGCAAGGCGGAGGTTGCCATTCTCTTTTGCAGTTGCGATGAGTTTTTCGTATTCGGCGCGCATCATCTCTTTTTCCTGCGCATAGATGTGGTTTGGCTGGGTCTTGAAGATCGTGACGAAACAGTCGTGCCAGCCTGTGTATCCGAAGAAGCCGTTTAAGGCGATGAGCATGCTGTTGGCGCTGGACGGCATGTATTTGGCTTCGAGATGTTTTTTGTAGCGGATCACGCATTCTTTGGTGATGTCTTTCTGTTCCTGTGTCTGCAGCCAGGCGGTGAAGGTGCGGATGTCGCGGATGTATTTATCGATGGTATTCTGGGATTTTTCCTGTGTATAAATATGATCTTGATAGGATTGTATGGTATTTTTGTCAATTGTCCTCATGTTGTTTCCTCTCATGCTGTTCTGATTTTCTTCCCACGTATCTCCGGGGAAACCGGGGGTAGTTACAGTATAACGGGTGATTTTGATGAGGACAATCGGGATGGGGGAATTGGAAGAAATTGGCAGGAGGCTGGCTCTGTGATGATTGGTTTTATTTTAGGTGGTTTGGATCTGGATTGCCTGGCGTTGACCGATTTCTTTTCCGATTTCTTTGCCGGCTTCCTCGCCCTGCTGATATGCTTTTTCTGCGACTTCTTCTGAATATTTTCTCATTATTTCACACACTGCGTTTACACCTCCCTCTTCATGTTTCAAATAATGCACACGGTTGGTTAATTTTGGAAATTTGGCATTATCTATCTCTTTTTGCAGAACTTTCTCCTCCTGTTGTATCAAGTTACTCAAGCTATCAAGTTACTACAAGCCCATGTACTTCTTCCTGCAACTTTTCAAGGAACTCAAGAATCTCTTCAAACTCCGGTATATTCCCATATATCATATTCCTCATTGCCTGATAGTCCTCTTTCAACGCATTGAGTACCGCTTCTTTGGGCAGAAGTTCAATACTGCTCAATGTTGCAGTTTCATAATGTGCTCCTTTGACATAATAAAATTTCTGCTTAAATACCACATCTTTTTCTAACAACTCTTTTCGTTTAAATGCTCTTTCCTTTACCCATGAATTGCCCATATTATACACATCATATAGATGTCTTGCATATCTGGCAGGCAACGGCTTTCCCTCCGGGAAATTTGCAATTTTATGTAATATGGTGAGTTTTTCCCAGAAAGTTCTCTCAACATCAATGGTCAAAACCGATGTATCTTTTTGTGAAAAAATATCCGGATATTTTTCGGCTGCAAATGGAGTTACGATTGTCTCATGAGATGGCATCCATTCTGCTAATGGTCCAATTTCCAATCTTACACAAGAACGTAAATACTCTGCCTCAAATATCTGCGGATAATAAAAATTAACTACCATCTCATCTTCTGTATCAACCGAAATCCATTCTCCATCCCCCAGTTTTTCTTTCATTTCACTATTCAACTGGGGGATCAATTCCTCTTTATAGAATTTTGCTGCTTCCGAATTAATCTGCTTATTGAATAAATCCTGTTTGGTTTTCGACCTTTCTTCCCAAGGATTCACCTCGTCATTCATTATTTTTCGCCAGTCCAAAATCAAATCTATATCCTCGGAAAACCTCTCAATAACATGGTATGACTTAGAAAGGCTTGTTCCACCTTTAAAGACAAAAGCGTTTTTGTACTTACAATCATGGAATAGATGGTCCAACATAAAACATACCCAAAAGTCTTTCTCTATTACATTCGGCTGCATTCCCATGGATATTGCCGTTGCCTGAAATAATTCCATTCTGTCTTTTATCTGTAATTTCGCAACTTCTTTCATTATTCAGCACACACCTTTCTGATTACTGTATATATCCATTCGCTTACACCAGTTGCTTCCACTAACATCTTTTTCTTCTCTTCTCTAGGCAATCTATTTCTCAAACTCAAAATAATACCGTCATCAACACGGTCCTTCCCCAATGTCTTTAATGCCTCAACAACCAAAGTGGTTGTCTCAGACATATATGAAATTTCACGATTTGCACGATGCTTAAAAGACAACGTGATATTATCCCAAGAAAACTTTCTATATGGACCGTCACTGATATAGGACCAGACAACCGGAACCTGCGTTGATAGTCCTAATTTATTTAATGCTACGTCTCCACATGGCGCAATGGTCCAATGAAATCCTCTTGCAATAGCATACGCAACTTTTTCAGGATTAGCCGGAACATATTCCCTCAGCAAATTGCTATATACAGGCTTTTCATAAACTCCGTCAATAATTCTGCGGATGTTTTTCTCTTCAACCTGCCTTCCAAGGCATTTTCTTACAGTTGTTGTTGTAGCAATATCGGTAAAATCTGATGTTACAAATATTGAGCCTTCTTCTGCATCCAGTATTCTTTTTTTTATTTCGATATATATTCCATTTGCCATAGCAATGCTCTCCTTTTTTGTCACGATTATCATATAATTTTCGTGACATTTTTTCAATATCTTTAAATAAAAAAACAAAGCTAACATATTCACATTTAGTTTTGGCATTTATATGTGAACTTCCAGAAATTTTACAACTAAATCCAGCCTATATCCATTCATCGGCATTCCGAATCAAGTCAATGATTTCATCCAATGAACGCTCACTTTCCACGTATGCATCATACAACACCTGTTTTACCATCTCGATTTTCCGTAAGTCTTTCTATTTTTCTGTCCAGAGCTTCTATGTGTTTCCTTTCTTCCTGCTCCTGTTTTTCCATGTCATTCTTCCTCTCTGCTGTCGTTATCCATTTTTCCCTGTATAGCACTTCATATGCTGATCTTATTTTCTGCCCGCGGATCTCCGGGGAAACCGGGGGATAGTTACAGTATACCGGGTGATTGTGATGAGGACAATCGGGATGGGGGAATTGGCCGAAATTGGCAAGCGGGGCTCATCAGAATCCAAAACACTTCTCTCTAAGCTTCTTATTTGCCAGCACACTCAAATAACGTTTGACATTTATTCTGCCTTCATTACAGATAACATTTTTAGAAGCCGTACTCCATGATTCTACTGACTGAATAATTTTACCTGTCTCCCAGTTTTCATCAAGTATTTTCTCAAATAACTTTATCGCCGCAAAATAATGAATATCTTTATTGTTTTGCGCAAACTCATAAAACATATTTTGAAATGCATATATGTCTCTATACTCATGATTTGCCCTATCCAATAATTCCAACAAACTTTTCAACATATCGTAATCTTCTATTTCGTCCCGGTTTATTTCCGTCTCAAATTTCTTCAATTCTACGGACCACCTGGTCAATGTCTCGACCATCCGTATTGATAACTGTACGGTATCTGTTCCATCCCACCAGTACATTAAATCATCATCGGAAAGATAATAGTCAGGTTTATCCTTAAGTTCCGCCGGTGTATTATAAAATGTAAAGCAGCCATTATTTTTCAAAAAATCTTTTGTTTTCAACTTTCCAATCTGTGTGTTTCTTATTTCTTCTCTCTTTTTTACGACCGACTCACCAACATAGTTTTTAGTAATTTCATCCACATAAAACTCTCCATGCACCTCATGCCATTCTGTCCAGAAATCAAAGCCTTGTATCTCTGCAAAAAGGTACACAAATACTCTGGCTGGTATTCTCAGTGTCATTTCCGCCAGTCTGCCATATTTTTGACAGGCGATCATCTGTCTCTCATCATACGGAAGCTTCAACAATTCATATAAACGCTTTTTTCTGTCAAACCAGTATGTTTCAGAGAATTTCTGTAATTCTTTTTTTACACACATTATCTCATACGGATATGTTCCGCTGCTTGCTTCATCCATCCCCATATCCCCTGTTCCATATACAATATAATAGATATCTGCCAGATCTCTGCCTCCCATTCCACCTCTTAATTCTTCTGGAATAATACCAAACACCGTTTTCGGATATGCCCTGTCATAATGATCCTGTTCTATTTCCGTAAAGTAATAACTCTCATAATATTTCCAGAGATTAAATCGTTTTCCGGCAGTAAAATCTTTGTCAAGAACATGATTGATCCATGCTATCCAGCGTACCGGATCTATAATATCCCCATTCCTGTCAACATACCCATAATCCATTCCATATAATTCATATAAGAGATAAGCTGCACACATGACTCTGTTAAATTCGTTGTTTCCTATTTTGCCACTTCTCAGGACTTGCGTCCTGGAATTGAATAACACACTTTCCCATAAGTCATCCTCAAAGTAATTAAAAGAAAAGTATGCTTTCCCTTCCTCATCGCACTCAACCGGACGGATCAGATGAATTTCCTTCCCATACATGTGTACATTTTCAAACTGCATCATTCCGCCCCTCTGAAGAATTTTTATCATATTCTCATTAAATTCGTCTTTGAATTCGTCCGGAATTGTCATGTTTCCATTATAATCACAAAAAGTCCCCATATTATCCTCCATTAAAATCCCATAAATTCTTTTCTGTACTTCTTATTTCCAAGCAGACTCATATACGCTGAATAGCTGCTTTCTTTTTCCTCCGGATCTATCTCATACAAAATCCATTCCAACACCTGTGTTTTCGTAAATTCTCCAAACATCTCCATATCTTCCTCAAGTAGTTTCTGTAACAGATAAACCGCTTTTTTATAAGATGATACTTCTTTATTTCCGATGAACTCATCTACCATATCCTTATTCACATATCTACATTCCCACTCCAAAGACATGATTGCTATCGCTTTCGCCAGCGCAGCTTCCATATCAAAAGACTTCACATCATCATCTTTCAAACTTTTATACCTGTCACTCCATTCGGATATTTCCTCTTTTCTTTGGTCTGAAAGCAATATGGTTTCAGAATCCCAAAATCCCAGAAGTTCATCTTCATCATCACGAAGAATGCATTTATAAAGCAAATGCCTGTCTACCGGTATTCCTTTTATTTTTCCAATATTGTCTCTGTTTTTAAAGGTTAAAACCTTTCCTGTTAAGCTTTCTATCAGATCAACGTACCCCAGGATGTTAAATAGATTACCTTTATGCATCAGGTAACACGGACTGTCCGAATAGGACTCTAATATTATCATTATCATGTTCATGACCAGACCAAATTCATTTTCTCCGCGATCTTCCGTTACCAATTCACAAGTATGACAATTATAATAGTTTCCTCTTCTTATCCTTTTTTCAAATACAGAATAATCGAAATAAATGATTCCATTTTCATCCGGATATGTCTGTTCAACTGCATCGAACTCCCGACCATTGATCATTACAGTCGTGGTCTTTCTGATTCCTGTCTTATACAGTATCTGTATGATAAGCTCATTCATCTCCTGTTTCATGTTCTCATTGGCAATTTCAAACCTGCCTTCCAATGTGTAAGCATTATCCACCATGTTGATTTTCTCCTTTGATATAGCATTTATTCATTGTCCCATTCCAAATAATCCCTTATATTACTTTCAGAATCTGCAAGCATTGAAAACAGATACTCCCCCATTCGTAAATCTAAACTAACTGCATCATTTACCAGCTGTTTCTGCCCTGACTTCTTAAACGGAAAAAACTCCGCTACTCCAGCCTTTCTATTTATCCCGACATAAATTCCAGAAGGATCAAGACAGCTGACAAAGTACGGTGAATGACTTGTAATGATAACTTTACAGCCAGCTGACAGTTCACGAATCATCCTGATATACGTCCCGAACAAGCCAGAATATACAGAGTTGTCCGGCTCCTCGATCGCTATCAATGAAATATTACTGACACTAGCTGTAATAATTTTGGTCAATATCATAAAAACCCGCCTTGCACCATCTGATATCGTAGAAAAGTTTACCGGATTCACCAGCCCCTTTCTCTTAACAAATAATGCATAGACAGCAATCGTAAATTGAAACGGTGCATTCTCCCGAAGCTGGTGATCTTCTTCTACATTTAACTGAAAATCTTTTACAATAATCTCCTCAAATTCAGGAAATAACTGAATATAAGCCTCTTTTAATAATGCAAATTTATCTGGATACTGGCTTTTCAGCCTATATATAACTTGTGGCAGATTATCCTCATTTATCGACGCATTGTCGAAACCTTTCCGAATAACAGAATCTGACTGGCAGAAGCTCTTAGCCTCCAGATTGTTTCCCATATTTATTTTTATTCCATTAAGCTTTGTAATAATCAGGGCATAATATAATTCATCATAGGCTCTCAGCTTGTTCACAACTAATTCTGTCTCCCCAACCTTAATTATTGATGAACACCTTCCTGTCTCAGAACTCTTATAGAATGCTGTATGAGCAGTTCTATTGATTAGCTGGGCATACTTTTGTCCTTTTTCATTAAGTTTTACTTTCAAAAATTCTGATATTATTCCTGGCTCTTTACCATCGGTATCTTTCCATTCAAACTCATAGCCATACTGCACCAAGTATTCCCTGCCATCAATATCTGCTGCTACCTCCATCTCATATTTATAATTTCTTCCAATCAAATTACAATTACCGGGAATCAGTTTGGAATTGGACATCATATCCTTTTTATCTTCTATCGATGCTTTCATAAAACTCAATCCAAAATCAATACCTGAAAGTACATTTGATTTTCCAAAATCATTTAATGCAACAAGTGTTGTAATATTATTAAAAGATATTCTTACATTTGCTAAGTTCTTAAATCCATCTATAAATACAGCTTGAATCTTCATATCGATGCAACCTTTCTTTATCATCTCACTTATATAGTATCGTTTATTTTATGATAATGCAATATTTTTTTGCTTTTCATTAATTTTATATGTATTATATTTATATTTTTTATTTATATGCGTAATTTATTTTTGCATTTTTATTGCAGTGGTCAATGTGTTGCAAGTGGTGGTGGAATGGTTTTTATGATGCGGAAAGAGCCAGCTCCTGACGGGCTGGCTCTGTGATGTGTGGGTTTTGATTTTAGTTGTTTTGGTCTGGGGTTACCTGGATTCGGACTGGAGTTCGGCGATGGCGGTGTTGTATTCGGATTCGGTGTAATCTTCTAGAATGACTTCCTTCGTTGCCTGAAAGCGGATGATCATGTTTTTGATGGCGGCAATGTTTGCCTGGCGTTGACCGATTTCTTTGCCGATTTCTTTGCCGGCTTCCTCGCCCTGCTGATATGCTTTTTCTGCGACTTCTTCTGAATATTTTCTCATTATTTCACACACTGCGTTTACACCTCCCTCTTCATGTTTCAGATAATGCACACGGTTGGTTAATTTTGGAAATTTGGCATTATCTATCTCTTTTTGTAGAAAACAGTCCATGTATTCTGAGATAGTTGTTCCGTCTTTTACTGCGGTATTGACGAATACACG
>ERZ791907.842-NODE-842-length-26213-cov-6.948046_pt1 | contig 26213 bp, 21 predicted proteins | sample MGYA00510145_ERZ791907 | MGnify/ENA primary metagenome ERZ791907 (study PRJEB30046, sample SAMN00792089) | human gut metagenome | study: EMG produced TPA metagenomics assembly of the A metagenome-wide association study of gut microbiota in type 2... | reverse complement strand
TTGCAAGCCACATTTTGCAAAGCAAAATGTTCTGACCAATGAATCGGAAAGATAAATCCGATGGCTTGCTTGCAAGCCACATTTTGCAAAGCAAAATGTTCTGACCAATGAATCGGAAAGATAAATCCGATGGCTTGTTTGCAAGCCACATTTTGCAAAGCAAAATGTTCTGACCAATGAATCGGAAAGATAAATCCGAATAGGTGATTTTATGGAAAAATACGGTTTAAACAATTTTGAAGAAAATATTTTTAATATGGATAGGGCTGGTGGTAATACAGCTGTATGCAATATAGGTGGATTAGTTACCCTTGATACAAATATAGATTATGATGAATTTTGCTATAATTTTAGAATTTTAGTAGCAGAAAATAGAGCATTGAGAAAAAATGTTGATGAAAACGGAAATGTGTATTTTACTGATGAAATAAATTTTCCTATTGACCACCTTTATTTTGACAGTAGAGAAGAAGTGGAAAAATGGGCTGATTTGTTAATAAAAGAATCTTTTACAATAGAGGATAAATGGCTTTTTAAAATTTGTTATATTACTGTTAAGGATAAAAACTTTTTGTTTTTAAATGTTCATCACATAATATGTGACGGTATGGGAATGGTAAATATATGTAGAAAGTTCCAAGAAATTTTAGAAAGAAATGAAAAGAAAATAGCAATAAGCCATACTGTAAATGAAGAAAGCATATCAAAAGAAAAGTATGAAAAGGCTGTTGCTTTTTTTGATAAATATATTAGTAATGAAAATGCCTTTTGTACAAAAGAAAATAGCCTTGATTATAGGGCTGGTGTGAAAAAGATATTAATAAAACCTGCATTGTACAATAAGCTAAAATTGTTTGCTGAAAAAAATAAAATTTCAGTTGGTATGGTTATTATAGGAAGTATTTATAAGTATTTTTCTACAGTAAAAAATAGGGATAAAGTTGTTTTTGGTAGTGTATTTTTAAATAGAAATCGTAATAATATAAATGATATTTCAATGGTTGCAAATACAATGCCAGTTGCCATTGAAAGTGTTGAAAATTCCTTTTCTAAAACTTGTTTTAGTATTGGAAAAACTATATTTAAACTTATGAAATATGGCTTTTATAGTCAAAAAGATTTGTACAATAATCAACATATACATAGTAATTTATACGATATTTCTATTTCTTACAGAAATGAAAAATTGATACCTGCTTTAAAAATAGGTAAAATAAGAGAATTATTTAATGGTTATTGTGATAGCAATATGAGATTTTATATCAATGAAAAGGAAAATAGTGTAGAAATCCAATTACACTATAAGAAAAGCCTTTTTTCTGATTTTTACGCCGAATGTCTTTTGGATAGAATATTGCATATTACAAAACAGGGTATTAAAGATATAAGTTTGGATAAAATCAGTATATTTACTGAAATGGATAATGAAATATATGAAAAAACTAATTCTACTTTCTACAATTATGATAAAGGAAATGTACAAGGCTATTTTGATGAAATAGTCAAAAAACAGGGTAACAATATTGCTTTAATAGATGATAACAGAGTGCTTACTTTTGAAGAATTTAATCAGTATAGCAACTCTGTTGTAGATTTTCTTATGGAAAACAATGTGGAAAATGGTAGCACCGTTGGTGTACAAGTAGAAAGAAGTGCTTTTCTCACCATAATTTTAATGGGAATATTAAAAGCTGGTTGTGTTTATATGCCAATAAGTGTGCATAATTCAAAGGAAACGACAGAGTTTTTTAGAAAAAAGTGTAGTATTGTCATTACAGATAAGAATAAATTTTGTAAAAGTAAAACCAATGTGGTAGATAGTAATAAATATGCCTATACAATGTATACCTCCGGTTCTTCAGGTGTGCCTAAGGGTGTAAAAATAAGTACAGATGCAATTTACAATAGAATGTGTTGGATGCACAGAAAATACAATCTTGCCAGAAGGGTATTGCAAAAGACAACAAATGTATTTGATGTATCAATGTGGGAACTTTTGTCCATTGCCTTCGGTGGTAGTCTGTATATGCTAAATGAGGGAGATGAAAAATATCCAGACAAAATTTTAGAGGCAATTTTAAAACATAAAATACAGATAATTCATTTTGTACCATCTATGCTTAAACTATTTTTGGATTATTGCATTAAAAACAATGTGAAAATTGATTGTGTAGAAGATGTTTTTGCTAGTGGAGAAAAATTGACTTTGCCATTAATGTGTGGTTTTAAAGATGTTTTTATTAATGCAAAACTTCATAACCTTTATGGACCAACTGAATGTGCAGTTGATGTTACATATTATGATGTAACCTTTGAGGAGGATAATATACCTATAGGGTTACCAGTAGATAATTGTGTAATTAAGATTATGAGTAATGAAACAGTTCTTCCGCCTATGGAAAGTGGAGAAATTTGTATTTTTGGTGTACAAACAGGAGAGTATACAGACAAAAATATAAGTGGATTTAAGAATATAAATGGGGAATATGCTTATTATACAGGGGATATTGGTTACATAGGTAAAGATGGAAATATATATTATGAGGGCAGAAAAGATAGACAGCTAAAAGTAAAAGGTATAAGAGTAGAGCCTGAAAGTATTGAAAAGGCGTTTATGTCTGTATCTGGAGTTAGTGATGTAAGAGTTTTTGCCTATAAAGATATGTTATGTGCTGTCTATACTGGAAATTGCAATAATATAAAATCTGTTCTTAGGATAAAACTAAACTATAGAGAAATGCCTACAATAATTAAAAATGTGGAAAGTATTCCACTAAATAAAAATGGCAAAACTGATTATAAAAAACTTTATGAAATTGTTTTAGAAAATGAAAAAATAGATATTAATGCAACTGAAAATGAAAGAAAGCTAATTGATGTAATTGCAAGAGAAACGGAAATCAAAAATATTATGCCTGAAGACGATTTATTTAATAAGGGTATTGATTCTTTGGGGGTAATAAAAGTTGTAAATGCTGTTTCAGAAAGTGATATTAAGTTTAGTGACTTTTACGAGTTTAGAACTGTTAGAAAAATAGTTGAAAACATAAATAGTAGAAAAATGCTTACAGTTTTAAAAAGCAATAATAGCAAAAAAGCTCTGGTATGTGTACCCTATGGTGGAGGCGAACCTCAAATATTTTTAAGTATGTGTGAATATATCAAGGATTTTGATGTTTTAGGAGTATATACTTCGTTTTTTAATAAAGATATAACAGTTGAAAATATTGGGGAGAACATAGGAAAAGAACTTTGTAAGTTGGGCTATAGTTCCTTTAGTGTTATAGGAATTTGTGTAGGTAGTGTCGTGGCATTGGAGATTGCTAAATACCTAGAAAGTAATAGAAAAGTTGTAGATAATGTGTTTATAGGGGCAAGCCTACCGACAAAAGCTCCTAGAATATTGGGAAAAACAATAAACCCTTGGAGCTTTGTAAATAGAAAATATATAAATTATTTTTTAGAAAAATTAGGTGGAGAACAGGTATGTTTTGAAAAGGTATCAGAAAAAATTTTTAGAAACGATACCAATAGATTTTTCAAATATGTTAATAAAGAAAATAGAATTAATATTAAAGGGGCAGTTATATTAATTTTCGGAGAAAATGATAAAATTACATTAGGCTATAGTAATAAAGCTAAAAAGTGGAAAAATTACATAAATGATTTTAGTTTAATTACATTAAAAAATGCTGGCCATTACTTTATAAAAAGCAAAGCAAAGAAAGTTGCAGAAATAATAGAAAAAAGCTCAAAGATAAATTAGTCTTTGAGCTTTTTTAAGTACAATATTTATTTAATTATAGAGCTTACTTTTTCTGCCATTTCTTCTGGATATACAGTAATATAAACGCTATCATTAGGTTCGCCCTCAGGGAAGAAGTTATAGAATGTGAAGTTATTTATAAATCTTGCCCATTGATAAACACCGTAGCCATCTTGGTTGTGGTCGCCTGTATCATAAGGGTCTGCTACAATTAAAACATCGTCTAACTGATAATCAGGTGTACCCATATCATCGTAGCCAATAATTACCTGCCAATGACCACCAAAGTCGTTCCAACCAATCATAATTGGAATACCGGCTTTAAGTAAGTTCTGAATAGTTTCTTTGTCTAGGCTGTTTTTATCAAATGTAGTTGTGCATTTAAAACCGTCAACACTTTTGAACATATCAATCATTTGTTCAAGACAAGTTCCTATATGCTTGTCAGAATGGTCAGTTCGGCTATCCCAAAGTGTTTTTTCGTCTATATTGTCGGCTTTGTTAAACCAATTCATAACCATAAGGGCAGCGGAAGCACCACAGCTTACTTCAGAAGTCTGCTGATAAGTTTTAAAATTGTGAAGAATAGTAAGGCTGTCTGTAGATTTCATATTGTAAAAGTCAAGATTGCTGTAGTAAGGGGAATTTTTGTGGTCACCCATTCTTTCCACAGAGTCCGGACCGTCTTCAGGGGATAAGTCTACCTTTTTTTCTATCTTCATTTCATCTGTATAGTTTCCAGAAGTCTTATCAGTAGTTATAGATGCAACTCTTTTCATTATAGTTTCGTATTCCTGCTGACTTATTTCTTGCTTAGGTCTTATAGTATTGTCATTATATCCTTTGATAATACCATTTTTAATAGCCCATTCCATAGCTGATTTTGAGTTTTCATCTACTTCTGACCAGTCAGAAAACTTGTTTCCATAGTTGCTGTTTTCAGAAGATACACCTTTAAGTGTATAAATACTTGTTATAATATCTTCCCTTGTAGGTGTTCCACAGTTTGCGGATATTGTCATAGCTGATGAAAGCATAACAATGGAAAGTGTTGTTGCTAAAATTTTCTTTAATTTCATAGTTAAAACCTCGGTTTATTTTATGTTTATAATATTGTTAATAGATGAATAAAAAGATACACCGTTTATACGAAGTACATCTAAGCTGTATATTGTAATTGTGTTTATATATGTATTTACACCGTTTATATTTATAGAACCTGAGGCGTTTAGTATATAATATTTGCCATCGACTTTTCCTAAATAAAGCATTTCGTGGCCTTTAAACTGTAATATTGCTCCGGCAGGGGTTTTATCAAGAATTACTGATTTTTCATAATCAGTTATACCTGCTAAACTTTGTGCAGTAGGAATTTTACTTTGTGTAGAAACATCTCTTGGTAGCTTAAATCCAAAACAACTGTATACAGACATTACCAGTTCTGAACAATCTCGAGAATTGAGAGAACCACCCCAACCGTATCTATTGCCTAAATATTTGAAAGCAAGGTCTAAAGTGTTTTTTCTGGTATAGTCTAGGTAACCAATATGTACATCTCTATTTAAAGGTATAAGTGCTAATTTTGTACAGTAGCTACCGTCATTATTTCTTGCAGGTACTTTAACTGTATAATTAAACCAGTTCGTTCTATAATTGTTAAAGTGTAAATTTTCTGACTTAACCAGTTCTAGCTTTGTACCCATACCAAGAAATTTTTCTGATAAAGCTGTGTCTACTTCGTCTTTTTCAAGACGGATATTAGGTGCTGTAACAAGAATAAAATCTTTTGGATTTTTGGCGTTTAGCCATTCTTCTCGATTTTGGCATATTGCTATATTATCGTTAGAAACCCAACCGTTGTAGTATTCGCATCTTATATATGAGAATTTTTTATCGGCTGTTTGAAAGTATACAATAATAGGGGTATTCACTTCCATAGAAGTTGCAGAATTTTGATTCCAGTCCCATTCATCAGAACGCCAAGACCAATTTGCAGAATCAGGATAGTACTTGAGAACAGTTCTATTTACAACTATACCATATTTTAAAGTCATATTACTTGAAACATCAGAATATTTAATATTGTTTCTAATGTTCTGTATGTAATCTTTAGACATAACATTCCCGTTTATGTAAAATGTGTCGTTTAATGTAAAGTTAGAAAGGTTGTTGACAAATTCAACTCCGTTAAAATTTTCATTAACACATTCAAGATTTGCCATATTTGTTCCAGAGGTGTTAATTATATTGTTGTTAAAATTTACAATATCACTACTGTTCATAATGATTTTGTTTGGCTCATCAATTTTTGAAATCCAATAACTAGAATTGCACATTTCAGGGTAGACCGAACTAGAAATACCATAATTTGTCGTATTGGCAAATACTGATGTTGAAATCAAATTAAAAATAAAAAGTGATGATGTCAATATTTTAAAAAGTTTTCTTTTGTTCATAGGCAAACCTCCTTTGTTTAGTATGTTCAATTAATTATACCATAAAAATAGCAACAATATAGCAACAAATGGAAATATTGAAAATATAAAAATTTGGTGTAAAATGTCAATATTGAATAAAGAAATTTAGTTTCGGAAAAAGAGGGGGAGGAATATTGAATTTACTTATTGTAGATGATGAGCCTATGGCTTTAGAGGAAATAAGGGAAGTTGTATTAGAAGTAAAGAATGATATCTGTGTAAAATGCTGTGACAATTATATGGATGCTCTGGAAAATGCTAAAATAAAAAAATATGATGTGGCTTTTTTAGATATTTCAATGCCCTGTATGAATGGATTGGAAATTGCCAAAAATTTAAAAGATATAAATAAAAATACTAATATTGTCTTTATTACAGGCTATTCAGAATATGCTGTAGAGGCTTTTTCAATAAATGCAAGTGGATACATATTGAAACCGGCAAAAAAAGCAGATGTGAAAAATGCTTTGGATAATTTGCGTATACCCGTAGTGGAAGATATTCAAACAGGACTTAGAATAAAGTGTTTTGGAAATTTTGAAGTTTTTTATAATGATGAACCAATTAAATTTAAAAGAACTCTTACAAAAGAAGTATTAGCCTATTTAGTTAATTTAAAAGGAGCGACAGCTACTACAAATGAAATTTGTGCTGTTCTTTTTGGAGATAAGTCTAACGAAAATTCCAGTAAGCACTATTTCAGAAATCTTATATCTGACTTGAGGGCGACTCTTGGACAATATAACTCAGAAGATATATTTGTGTATAAACGAAATAGTTTTAGTGTTGATGTTAGTAAGATAAATTGTGATTACTATAAATATTTGAATTATGATATTTCAGCTGTAAATAGTTATATGGGAGAATATATGAAACAATACAGTTGGGCAGAATTAACTAATGGATTTTTAATAAGTCAAAGTGAAAAATAGCTTTTAAAAAATGCAATTTTGTAAATAAAATTATTTTTATATACGAAATTGTGTTTTTTTTAACAATTTTTTTAAAAATGCTAAAATTTGTTGCGGTTTTGTTGCTGTAGGGGTGTTATAATAATAAAAAAAGAAAGAAATGTGGGGGGAATTTATTATGGGAAAACTAAAAAAGATTACAGCATTGACTTTAGCATCTACAATGATTTTGACAGGACAGAGCGTATTTGCCGAAACAAATAATAATAACATTTCTGTTGTTGTAGACGGAAGTGAATTGACATTTGATACACAGCCCGTTATTGAAAATGGTAGAGTGTTAGTGCCTTTTAGAAAGATTTTTGAGGCTCTTAACTGTGCGGTATCATACAGAAGTAATGGAGCAAGCAAGGAAGTAGTTGCTGTTAACGGAGAAAAATTCATTACCGCAGAAATTGGTTCAAATACAATGACTGTTGATGGAGAAGAAATAAAGCTTGATGCTCCGGCTAGAATTGATAATGGCAGAACCTTAGTTCCTTTAAGAGCTGTTTCAGAAAGTCTTAATGTTGATGTTCAATGGAACGGAGAAGAGAAAAAAGTAACTATTAACAAAAAAGCAGGTTTTTACAAAATATCATCAGTTTCTAATGATGAAACAGTTAAGGCTGATGACGGTACAAATATTGCATACATAAGCACAGTTTATCCTGTTATTGAGGGTAGTAGTGATTTTGTAAAGAAGATTAATAGTGAATATAAGGCTCAGGCAGAAAAGTTTGTTTCAAGTGCAAAAACTGAATTTGTAGAAGATGCAAAGTTGCTTTATAAGGAAATGGGTTCAGAATATAATCCTATGGAATTTACACTTTCTTATGAAGTAAATACAAATAGAGATGGTGTAATTTCTATTACTAATTTTGACTATGAAAACACTAATGGAGCTCATCCAAGTTATTCAAAGTCTTCAAGGACTTTTAATATGACTGATGAAAAGGAACTTCAGCTTATTGATGTTCTTGTAGGAGAACAGGAAGGTCTTGAGCAGACTGTATATGATGCGTTTATAAGCTATTTGGAAAAGAATGACCCTGGTCTTGATGCAGAAGCTGCTGAAAACTTGGGTAGCAAGCTTAATGATGTAAGTTGGTATTTAACAGATGATTCATTGGTTATGTACTATAACCCATATGAGATAGCTCCTTATACTCTTGGTACACCTACAGTTGAAATTAAACCAGAAAATGAAACAATGCTTAATCTTTATCTTTCAAAATAGCTATTAGTGTATAATTTTGGCAAAAGGAATTTAAGTTTTATTTCTTTAATTTGTTTTAAATATGTAATATTAATTGTCATATATAAATATAAAAAATAAGGAGGAGTTTTTTATGAAAAATCCAGCAAAGGCGATTAAAATCGTTTCAATTATTGTTTTAATTTATGGCATCTTACTTGGTATTGGTGGTATACTTCTTACAGCAGGTGGTGGAATAGGCACTAGCTTTGTAGGAAATAACTCAGAGGCAATTAACAGTGCAATCGCTGAAAATTCAGAAGCATCATCATCTATGGACGAAATTAATAATACATTTGGTACAGATGCAAAGCCAGCAGAGGCTGCTGTTGTTGTAACATCTGCTTTACTTGTATTAGGTATTGTATTTGTTATTTCAGCAATTTTCGATATTATTGCTGCAGTATTGGGCTTAAAGGCTGCTAAGGGAGGCAACCCAAATCCAGCGTTCATATTTGGTATTATTGATTTTGTATTGTCAGTTATTTCAATAGTTACATATAAGGGTAACTATGACATATTTTCTGTTATTAGCTTAATTATTGGCTTTGCTATTTCAGCTATTTATACATATGCTGCATATCAGCTTAAAAAACAGAGAGCATAATTTCAAAATTAGAATTTTTTGACGATTGATATTATTTCTTAAACAGACTGTCGATTATAAATTTACAGTCTGTTTTTAGTGAATCGGAAAGATAAATCTGATGGCTTGCATGTCAAGCCACAAATTAACGCAGTTAATTTGTTCTGACCAATGAATCGGAAAGATAAATCCGATGGCTTGATATGTCAAGCCACAAATTAACGCAGTTAATTTGTTCTGACAATGAATCGGAAAGATAAATCCGATGGCTTGATATGTCAAGCCACAAATTAACGCAGTTAATTTGTTCTGACAATGAATCGGAAAGATAAATCCGATGGCTTGATATGTCAAGCCACAAATTAACGCAGTTAATTTGTTCTGACAATGAATCGGAAAGATAAATCCGATGGCTTGATATGTCAAGCCACAAATTAACGCAGTTAATTTGTTCTGACCAGTGAATCGGAAAGATAAATCCGATGGCTTGTTTGCAAGTTACAAATTAACAAAGTTAATCTAAAAAAATAATGCCCATTTCCAAAAAGAGGAAATGGGCAATTTTTCTATTTTTCTATAATGCTGTAATCTCTATCGCTGAAATAACTATCTTTTAATCCGTCAGTAACATATATTTTTCCGTCAGTTGTAATAAGTACAGCTTGGAAATCTTGATTTTCTCTCCAATATTCCGTAGCTTTATCAAGTCCCATTACAAATAAGGCTGTTGAAAGACCGTCACCCTCAATACCTTTGTCTGTTACTATAGTTACAGAACTTAAACCACTTGTTGCCGGTTTTCCTGTTTTAGGGTCAACAATATGTTCATAAGTTACACCGTCTTTAACAAAGTATCGTTGATAACCTCCAGATGTTATAACAGCTTTGTCAGATACTTTTACACCGCCAACATATTTATTTTGGTCAAAAGGGTCTTGTATAGCGACTTTCCAAAGATTGCCGTCAGGCTTTGTACCTAAAGTTTGAACATTACCGCCTAATGAAATAATAGCTGATGTTACACCCTCGTCTTTGAGGAGTTTTATAATGGTATCAGAAGTATAACCTTTAGCAATACCACCCAAATCCACTTGTGTTTCCTTAGGTTTGGAAATAACATTATCTTTGATTGATACCTTGCTATAGTCTACATTTTTTAAAGCATTTTTTATCTCATCATCTGTAGGTACATAGAAATTTTGGTTATAAAAACCCCATAAATCCATAACAGGAGCAATGGTAATATCAAATGCACCACTTGTCTTTTTACCAATATTAAGTGCTGTTTCAACAATGTAAGCTGTTTCATCAGTAAGCTTAGTTTCTTCATTGTTGTTTACGGCATATATTTCACTTTCTTGACTTCCACGCCTTAATTCTTTATCTATTTCATTAATTTTCTTTTCAGCATCATTTAAAACATCGGAATTATCTGTATAGGCTGTTAAATCCATAATTGTATCCATAGCATATACAGTTTTCTTTTGTTCTTGAATTTTATTTGAACTACATCCTGTAAGTAGTAATGAACCTACAAGTAATGGAAGTAGAATTTTCTTTGAAAACAATCTCATCTCAAGTACCTTTCTATTATTGCACAAATTTAGTTAGAATTAGCTAACTACACCTAAAACAATCTATCATATTATTAAATTAATGTCAACAGTTTGGCAAAAATTTAAGCAAAGATTAAGGGTGTGCATATTTGCACACCCTCTCTAAACTAATAAAATTTATTCAGCAACTGTTTCGCTTTCAGTTACTTCTTCAATAGTAGTTTCTTCAGATATTTCCTCAGTTACTTCTTCAGTAGTTTCTTCTGTTTCATCAACAGTAGTTTCATCTACTACTACGGCCTTAGTTTCGTCAACTTCTGGTAAAGATACAGCAATTACATCAGTTATATCTGCTGTATTGTCCTTTACAACATCTTCGAAAACTGTAGTGTTGTCTTCTGTTGCAGTAACAACTACCTTTTCTTCGTTGTTTTCTTCAGCAGTTGTGCTAACTGCATCAGCAGGAGCATAGTGAACAGATGCAGTCATACCTAATTTGTCAGCATCGTTGTAATCTAAAGTAGGGAAAGTTACAGTATACTGTGTATCCTTTACAAGGCTGTCCTTAACATTTTCAAAAGTAAGTGTAAGAACATTACCATTTACAACAACCTTGCCGTTTTCAGCTACAGTATTTCTACCTTCGCCAATAGTGATTTTAGCAGTACCGTTTGCAACAGCATTTACAAGGCTTTCAGCATATGTAGCATTGTTAATATCGTAGTTTAATACTAAATCAGTACCGTCTGTAATTTCGTTTACATCATCGTCATCACCCTGCATTTTAAGAGGAGAGTCAAGGTCAAATCTAGCACTAGATTCAAGGACAACATCCTTATAACCATCAGCCATTAAAGTAATTCTATACTTACCATTACCGAAGTCCTTAAATCTGTCATAGCTGTTAGTTACAGCAACTTCAACAACAGGACCATGGTTAGGAGAAATCCATAAGTCAGATGCGAACTTAGCACCAGCAACAACAGGAGTAGCAGTACCGTCTTCGCCTAAGTATTCAATCTTAGCACCCTGAACATTGTAAATATAATCCTTAAATTCGCCAACCTTACCGGCAACAGCTTCATCAGTATTGATATTTTTGTGAGCTGGGTCATCAGCTTTCATATTAGCATAATCATCAAAGTAAACAAGGAAAGTAACATCGCCAAATCTCTTAGCATACTTTGTGTTTACAGTAAATTTATTGTTATCATTTGTGTTAGCTTCAGAATAGTTACCAACATTCTTTACAGAAACATTGTCATTAACAACTCTCTTGCCGTAAAGACCGTTAGTATTTAATTCCTTGTAAGAATAAACATTGCTTTCGTTTAAGTCAGCATCAAAGTTTAAAGATGCAATTTCGTCAGAAACTTTCTGAGCCTGTGCTTCATAGCCAGAAACATTCTTTAAGATTTCAGCATTAACAGCCATATCCTTAGAAACAGCTACAACAACATCTTTAATACCAGTAGCATTTATTTTACCGTTGCTACCTCTGTTAGAAGAACCGTCATAACCAAAGTCAGCCTTTGCATTGTCAGGTCTTACAATAGTATAAGCACCATTTTCATACTTAATAGAGCTAGAGAAAGGAGCCATTTCACCAGCATTGTTTAAAGCATTAACAGCCTGTGTAAATGATAATCTACCTAAACCGTAACCAGTAGTAGCTCTTGAAACAGCATCGTACATACCAGCGTCAGTATCAGCACCAGTAGCAGCATACTTATCATCAGCACTCTGAGTAGCAGTATAGCTGTCAGGAATTTCAGTTACAGTACCGTTCTTAGCAAATTCAGTAGAAAAAGTACCGTTGAAACCATCACTTGTTTCAGCATACCAGTATTCGCCATAAGTTAAAGTTTTCCTAGCAAACTTGTAACCAGAAAGGGCATTGTCGCTATACTTAACAATAGTCTTTTCAGCATTTACAGCAGTAGGTGTAACAGCAGTACCATTGAAAGTAAATGTATAATCAGACATTGGCTTTTCAAGTGTGGCAACATAGTAGTCAGCACCGTCAACTGTTACCTTATTCTGGCTTTCAAGAGCAACAGCTGTAGTAGTTTCAGTAGTTTCTTCAGTTGTAGTTTCTGTAGTTGTTTCAGTAGTAGCCTCTGTTGTCTTAGTATTTGACTTCTTGCTACTGCTTGAAGATGAACCACCACCAGCAGCCTTTAATGAGTTTTTGCCAACGAAAGTAGTAGTTTCAGTTGAACTTTCTTCTGTAGTGTCTACAGTAGTATTTTCTGCATCAGTAGTTATTTCTGTGCTTTCTTCATCAGCACCAAATTTATTCTGACAGTTATATAAAAGCTGAGCAAATTCTTCTCTAGTGATATTGTTCTTTGGATTTAACTTGCCATTACTACCGTTTACAATACCATTTTCAACTAAAGCTGAAACAGCATTTACAGCCCAGCTTGAAACATCTGAACCGTCAGTAAAAGCTGAAAGATTAGCATTTTCGCCAGTAAGGTCATATGCTCTAGCGATTATTGCCATTACTTCTTCTCTAGTAATGTTGTCATTTGGTCTAAGCTTGTTGTCTGAACCCTTGAAAAGACCAGTATCTACAGCCTTAGCTAAATCATCATAGTACCATTGACTAGCATTAACATCAGTATAAGAACTAAGGTCTGCCTTGTTTTCTAACTTTAATACTCTTGCAAATATAGATGCTACCTGAGCTCTAGTTGCAAGACCTTGAGGGTTTAATTTACCGTTACTACCCTGAATGTAACCGTTGTTTACTGCATAAGTCATAGCAGCATTAGACCAACCAGTAGGCATATCTGAATAATCTTCTGCAAAAGTCTGCATTGAAGATGCCATCATAGTAAGAACTATGCCTAAAGAAAGCACTCTCTTTTTCATATTTTCCTCCTTTAAATAGTTAGCAAAAGCTAACAATACATCAAAAAAATAAATGCCTATTTCTAAGCATTTTATTATTAAAAGTAGAAAAAATTTCAAAAACTAAAAGTTGTTTTTAATATTTTTTCTACTAAAAATTTGATTAAATGATACAATATTTAATTAATGTATGTCAACCAGCTTTTTGATGTTTTATTTTCAATTACTGTAGTATGGTATATAATTTACCTTTATTGAAAAATCTTATCAATTTCGGAGAAAAAATTTTAATTATGCTTGTATTTTGTTTCAAGTCTTTTTATTAAAAGCTGTGCTACAATACCTGTAAATATACCGGATATAATACCGGATATAAATAAAAGTGGAAAATAGAAAACTATACGCCAAGTACCTGTTAATATAATAGCAACAATAATCTGACCCAAGTTATGACCAATAGCACCAAAGGCACTTATTACCCAAAGTTTGTCCTTCTTTAAAAATAAAGAGAAAAGGGACATAACAGCAAAACTGAAAATACCACCGGCTATGCTGTATAAAAAGGAAGTCATTTGACCGGCAAATATACTGCTTATAACTATACGAAGTATAAGAACCGTAAAGGCATCTTTTTTGTTGTAGAGTAGTATTATTACAAGGGTAATAATGTTTGAAAGTCCCATTTTTATCCCTGGTATAGGAGTAAGAGGTGGAAGTTGTAATTCCAAAACAAATATTATTATTGCTATAGTCAAAAGAACTGATAATTGAGTTAATCTTCTGACATTATAGCTTGTTGAATTATTTGTTTCCTGCGATTGCATCAAAGTCACTCTCCTTATCCACTATTGTAATTGATAATCTGTGAGGTAAACACACTATAGGGATTACACCGTCAGAAATATAGCCAGTATTTACACATATTTTATCAGCACAGTCAGCATCAATAATGGCAATTTTCCCTTGTTCTACTCTTATTGTATTGCTGTGTCCGTCACTTGTTTTTATTTCAAATTCGTAAGGGTCTGTTACAGCGTTTAAGTCTATTTCTTTTATTATTTTACCGTTTTGGCGAATAACAGCATTTTTATGTTCTCCACCCAAATTGTTCATTACTATCCATACTGTAGCTAAAACAATGCAAAGAACAGCAAAAATAATAATCCATTTTAAATTATCTTTCATATATAATCAATCCTTATTGTTAGCATTGACTAACATTCTATCATTACTAAAAATCAATGTCAATATTTATGGTTATATTTACGGTTATAATTAAATAAAAAAATATTGACAAGAAAGTTCAAGTGATGTAGACTTAGTTAGCAAAAACTAATTAAGTTGTAATAAGCTAATTATGTAAGGAGAATTGTATATGCGTTTAGGTTTAACAGAGTTAATATTTATTTTCGGCATTATTTTAATCGTATTTGGTCCTACAAAGTTACCTACATTAGGTAAGTCTATGGGCGAGGCTATTAAAAATTTCAAAGATGGACTTAATAAAGTTGAAGTAAAAGATGAAAACACAAATGAAACAAAATAATGATGGAGTAATGCCAATTACTTCCCATTTATTGGAACTGAGAAAAAGGCTTGTAGTTATATTTCTTACGGTGTTGGTATTTTCGTTTATCTCCTTTTTGTTTTCAGAGGATTTAATAAAAAATCTTATGTCATTGTCAAAGGGTTATAAATTTATATATAATACACCGGAGGCGTTAATAATTCAAAGTCTTAAACTTGCTATAATGTCAGGAATTGTGCTGTCTAGTCCAGTTATATTTTTTAATATTTGGATGTTTGTTTCCCCAGCTCTTAAAGTTACTGAAAGGGTAGTAATAACTATTATTTTTACATTGGGAGTAGTTTTATTTTTGGTAGGTTGCGTTTTTGCCTATTACATAATAATTCCCTTTGTGCTTAAATTCTTTGTTGAGTCAAATTCAATATCAGAACTTCAAGCCTATGTTACTTTAGAGGGATACATATCCATAATTGTAAGTTTTTTTATAGCCTTTGGACTTGTGTTTGAATTGCCAGTAGTTTTGTTATGCCTTGATATAGCCGGAATAGCAAGACGAAAAACTTTTGTAAATATGAGAAAATTTGCAATAGTTATTATTTGTATAGTGTCAGGTATTATTACACCACCTGATGTATTTTCTCTTATTGTTACAGCAATTCCAATGGTTATTTTATTTGAATTAAGTCTGTTTATAATGTATTTATATGAAAAAATAACGAAAAAGAACTAAAAAAACACCTGTACTGAATTTGTTTCCAGTACAGGTGTTTTTTCTATCTCTTTGTATAATAAGTGTGTAAATATTTGTGGGCAGTGTTTGAACAAGGGAGAGTAAGATACTTTTCGTATATAGCTTTAAGGCTTGAATTTTCGTGACATTTTCTAATTTTATTACTTCTGTCACTTTCGTAAAGTCCTTTACTTCTCAATGCTGTATTGCCACTATATAAAGGTGTACCGCCACCACCTACACAGCCACCAGGACAAGCCATAATTTCAATAAATGTATATGGACTTGTACCATTTTTGACTTCATCTAATATTTTTTCAGCATTTTTAATACCATTTACAACACAGGCTTTTATAGTTTTATCTTTTATTTTGATTTCAGTATGCTTTATACCGTCACTACCTCGTAATTGCTTAAACTCAACATCTGTAAGTATTTCTCCGGTCATAAGTTCGTACATACTTCTTATGGCAGCCTCTGTAACACCACCACTTGCACCGAATATTCTACCAGCACCAGATGTATTTCCGAATAATGAATCGTATTCGCTATCTTGAAGTTTTGTAAGGTTTATGCCTTTTGACCTTAAAAGTTTTGCGTATTCTCTTACAGTAAGAACAGCATCTACATCACGACCACCCTCTGTATACATTTCAGGTCTTAAAGCCTCGTGCTTTTTAGCTGTACAAGGCATAACAGCTATGTGATATATGTTATCCTTTCCAAGATAATTTTTAATAAGTGCACCTAACATTTGCTGAGGGGATTTACAACTTGAAATATTGTCAAAAAGGCTAGGGTAGTTAAGCTCAGCATAGTTTATCCAACCTGGGCAACAAGATGTAATCATAGGGAGAACGCCACCAGTTTTAATTCTGGTTATAAGTTCAGTTACTTCCTCCATTATTGTAATGTCAGCACCAAAATCTGTTCTAAAAACATAGTCCCCAAGCATTTTAGCTGATGTAGCAATTTTGCCGGAAACATTTTCTCCGGATAAAAGCCCAAATTCTTCGCCTAATATGTTTTGTGAAGACGGTGCAAACTGCCAAACTATTGTTTTTCCGCTGTTTAAAGCTGTTGTTACCTTTTGGAGGGCGTCGTTTTCAGCAATAGCACCAGTAGGACAGACCTTGCTACATTGACCACAGCCAATACATTTTGTCTGGCTCAAATCGTATCCACCAATAGTGTCAGAGTAAGTTTTGCCATTTTCAGTTTTTAATTCTAATATGTTTATGGCTTGAGTATTTTTACAGACATCAACACATTGACCACAGCCAATACACTTTGAAATATCTCTTATTATGGCATTACTTGAAGTATCAGCAATAGTAGAAACAGTAGATTCGCTGTCTACAATAGTATCGCCAAATACATTCTTACCAAAAGCCCATAGAGATGCAAAGCCAGCAGCATTAATAGCTCCCAACTTCAGAAACTCTCGCCTTGATATATTTTTACTCATACATTACCTCCGTTAGAAAACTAGCATAATTCCATAGTTTGCCTATGCTAACTTAATACATTTTAACTATTCTTAATACCTATGTCAATAATGCTTAATCAACAAAACTTCTCAATTAGTCGTGTTGACATAATAAATGTATTATACTATACTCTAGTGTGGTTACTGTTAGATAACTAGGTTAGTAGAACCTAACCTTAATTCAAAAGTAGTTTGTTTAATATGGTATTCTGTTATTTTTTAATAGATGTTTTATATTAAAAAACTAAATATAGTATATTTTAAAAGGAGGAATATTAAATGCTGTTTAAAAATAAAAAAATGAGCAGAATAGTTGCTTTATTATTAACAGCAGCCTTGAGTTTTTCCGCTAATTCATTTGTTTTTGCTGGAGAAAATTCAAGTTCAGTTCTTTTAGGCGATGTTAATGGAGATGGCAAGGTAAATTCAGATGATGCGTCATTAGCACTTAGTTATGTACTTAAACCTAATGAAGTACAGGGCTTTAATCCTGATGTAGCAGATGTAAATGGAAATGCTGTTATTGACTCTGTAGATGTTGCTTTAATTTTACAAAAGGCTTTAGATTCTAGTTTTAAGTTCCCTATTGAAGATGTGCCTACAGTAACAAATGTTACAAACTGGAAGGAATTTAAGACAGCTGCCGCGACTGCAAAGGAAGGCGATACTATAAGTCTTTCAAATGATATTTCAGCAGACGGTTCAGCAATATTTGATGTAGACGGTGTATCAGGTGCAACACTTGTAGTAAAAGAAAAGAATGTAACAATTCTTGGTAACGGACATACTGTAAAGTCAGACGGTACTAATACATTTACATTTGACTTTGACGGTGAAGCAAATGAAACAGCTGGTACTTCAGGTGCAAAGGGTGTTAATGTAAAGGACCTTACTATTGATGGTGCAAGCTTTAAGCATAAAATCGGTGGTGGTATGTTCCTTGAAGCCGATGCAGATGTTACACTTACAAATGTAACAATGAAGAATTGTAATGCAGGAGCTACATCAGCATTCAATGGTGGTGGCGCAGTTTATGTAAACTACCACAGAGGAGAAACTCCAACACTTACAGCTGTTAATTCAACTTTCGAAAACAATAGCGTAGGCGACGGTACAACTGGTCGTGGTGGTGCAATTTACGGTTCTACAGGTAATGTAGTATTAGAAAATTGTACTTTCAAGGGCAACAAGGCAGGCTACGGTGGTGCAGTTGCTATGGACGGTAAGCATGGAAATTCAGGCGAAGAAGTAAATGGTTCACTTTCAGTAACTAATTGTACATTTATTGACAATGACGGAGTCAACGGTGGCGATGATATTTATGTATTTGAAGGTACATCAGCAGGTAAGAAGGGTAAGGCTATTACTTCAAATATTGATGTTAAAAATATCTCTGGTACTTTTAGTGGCGAAACTACTGATGATTTCAAGGATTATGATGTTGTTTATTCAAGATATTATGCAGATACATATGTTGGAGATAAGACAAAGACAGCACCAAAATTTGACGGTGTAACTGTTCACGATATTACATTCCCAACACAGGATAGAGATACTCTTGAAGTTCCTACTACAACAACAGAAACAACAACTACTACAACTACTACAACTGAGAGTACAACAGAAACAACTACTACAACAACAGAAACTACAACTCAGACAACTACAACAACTACTACAGAAACAACAACTGAATCTACGACAGAATCTACAGAGGCAACAACTGCTGTATATAAGGGTAGCGAAACAGTTGAAGTGTATGGTTACGATGTTAAGGTAGCTGTAGCAGTAGACGGAAATGGCAAGATTATTTCTGTCTTAGATGATAACACAGATACACAGGATATGTTTAATGAAATGTTCTATAGCAAGGCTATAGCTATGTTTAAGAATTTCATAGGCAAGACAGCTAGTGAACTTGATGATGTAGATGGTATATCATCAGCAACATATTCTTCAAATGCCATAAGGGGAGCTGTTAAGAATGCTCTTAGCTCTATACCAGCATCATTAGACATTTCTTCTAGCTTTGTATCAGGTGGTGCTGTAAATGCAAATAGTAGCTTTGCTGAAGTTGCATTAAAGAGTAGTAATGATAGTGCCAATATATTCTATACAACAGACGGCACAGAACCTAATGAAAATTCAAACAAGTATGACGGTAGCATAAAATTAACTGCTGTTGATATAACTTCATCATCAAAAAAAGTGGTGGACTGATTACTTTAAAGGCAATAGCTGTAAAGGATAATGCAAAATCTTCTGTTTTGGAGCAAAAAGTAATTTTTGCTGATGAATTAGACGGAAAATATGAAGACGGTACATATGGCAGTCCTTTGAGAAGTTATGTTGGAAAGGATACAGTTTCAGTAACAGTATCTGACGGATTAATAAGGTCTATAAATGTAAAACCTGTTTCAGGGGAAGCAGACCAAGAACTTATTGATGAATTGCTTATTAACCAATGTAGAGATATTAACTATAGTAGTCAAAATCAAGACTATGTAAATAGAATTTACGAAGTCTTGTATGGTCATTTTGAAAATAATAGTTCAGAGCCTACAATTCCAGAAATAAGCTATACAAAAAACAATGACATAATAACAGTTACCATTACAGGAAGTAATGTGTATTACTCTGTTGATGGCTCAACACCATCAATATTGTATACAAAGCCTGTAGTTATAAACACTTCTGATTATAATGATGTGGATAAAATCAGAGTGCGTGCTGTAGCTGTTGACGGTAATCAGTCCTCCGAAGAAAAACAGTTGGATATTTATACAAATACCAATGATATATTAAATTCAATAAGTTTTTACCAGAAAGCTTTTGAATAAAAGGCATTAAAAAAATCACTCCGAATAAAATAGTTTCGGGGTGATTTTTTATGTTACAAAAATTAAAAACAGCATTTAAAAAGTTGCTAAACAATAAGAAAGTTCCAGTTGTTACCCTTGGAATAGTAGCACTTTTAATTCTAACTGCTGGACTTTTTACACCAATGACACAACCAACAACTGCATCGAAGAAAAAATTGCCTATATACTGCGTAGATACACAGGGCAAAAAACAGGTTTCTATATCCTTTGATGCTGCTTGGGGAGCAGGTAGGTGGGGAAGGAAAAGTTGTATTTTGAATTATTAGGACAAGTAAAATTATTTAGCAAAAAATAATAATATGTCTAAAAAAGTAAATAAATTGTTAAATCTAGTCAAAAGTCCGATTTATGGGATATATAATTTGGTATTATATAAATAATACAAAAATTTAAGACAAGGTGGGGTTATTATGAACATTTACGAAAATTTTACTAATATGTATCAGGTGAATAAGACTATAAGAATGGGGTTAAAGCCAATATGTAAAACTGATGAAAATATTGCTAAATTTCTTGAGGAAGATAAGGAAAGAAGTGAGAAATACAAGATAGCTAAAAAAATAATTGATAAGGAAAATAGAGCCTTTATAGAGGATAGATTAAAGGATTTTTCAATTTCAGGGTTAGATGAATATTTGGAATTGCTTAAACAAAAAAAGGATATAACAAAAATTCAAAAGAAAATGAGAGATGAAATTTCAAAACAGTTAAAAGGCTTCCCTCAATTTGATAGTAAATATAAATTCCAATATATTACAGATAAAGAAGATACAGAAATTTTAGAATATTTTAAAAAATTTACTACTTTCTTTACAGGATTTAATTCTAATAGAGAAAATGTTTACTCTAAAGAAGATATTTCGACTTCTATTGGACATAGAATTATTCATGAAAATCTTCCAAAATTTATTTCAAATTTTAGGATTTTAAATAAAGCAATAGAGGCGTTGGGAACAGGTAAAATAAATGAAGATTTTAAGAATAATGAAATTAATGTTACAGTTGAAGAACTTAATAAAATAGATTATTTTAACAAGGTTTTAACTCAATCAGGAATAGATTTGTATAATAATTTGATAGGTATTTTGAATCAGAATATAAATCTATATAATCAACAACAGAAAGTAAAAAAGAATAAAATTGGAAAGTTAGAAACATTACATAAACAAATATTAAGTGAAAAAGATAAAGTATCGTTTATTGAAGAATTTGCTGAAGATAACCAGCTTTTGAAATGTATTGATGAATATTTTAAAGAAAAAAGTTGTTTGATAAATGTAGATTTAAAGAATTTACTTGAAAATATTGATACTTATAGTTTGAATGGTATTTTTATTAAAAATGATAAGTCTTTGAAAAATATATCTATTTATTTATATAAAGATTGGGGATATATATCAAATCTTATAAATGAAGAATACGATTATAAACACAAGAATAAGGTAAAAGATGATAAGTATTATGAAAAAAGAAAAAAAGCTATAGATAAGATTAAATATTTTTCTATAGGATATATTGATGAATTGTTAAAAGATAAAAATGTTCCTATGGTAGAATGCTATTTCAAAGAAAAGATAAATTTAGTAGTAAAAGAATTTATTGATTATTTAAACAAATTTAATGAATATAAGTTTACAAATGAGTTAAAAACTGATGAAATTGCTGTTGAAATAATAAAAAATTTATGTGATTCAATAAAGGATGTACAGGAGATAGTAAAGCCTTTAATAGTTATTGAAAATGACAAGGATGATAGCTTTTATGGGGAAATCAATTATATATGGGATGAACTTAATAAGTTTAATAAAATATATAATATGGTTAGAAATTATCTTACAAAAAAAGATTACATAGATGAAAAAATTAGACTTACTTTTAATAACCCACAGTTATTAGGTGGGTGGAGTTATAAAAAAGAAGCTGATTACTCATCCTTTATACTAAAAGATAATAAATATTATTATTTGGCAATAATGAATCCAAATTCAAAGAGTAAATTAAAAGATTTAAAGAAACCAGAAAATGATGGAGATACTATTTACAAGATGAAATACTTTCAGGCTAGCGACCCAGCAAAAAGTATTCCTAACTTAATGGTTATAAATGGAAAAACTGAAAAAAAGAATGGAAGAAAAGATAATGATGGGGAAAATAGGGAGCTTGAGAGATTAAGAAATGAATATTTACCTACAGAAATAAATGAAATAAGAAAGAACAAGGCTTATTTAAGAAGTAGTAGCAATTTTTCGAATGAGGCTTTGGTTAAATATATTGATTATTATAAGGAAAGAGTAAAGGAATATTTTAATGAAATTGATTTTAAATTTAAGGAAACTTGTGAGTATAAACAATTTAATGAATTTGCTGAAGATGTTAATTTACAGGCATATCAAATTTCGTTTATAGAAGTTTCAAAAAAATATATAAAATCATTAATAGATGATAATAAAATTTATCTATTTAAAATATACAATAAGGATTTTTCTAAATATAGCAAAGGAACACCTAATCTCCATACTTTATATTTTAAAATGCTATTTGATAAAGAAAACCTTGAAAATCCTATTTATAAACTTAGTGGAAATGCTGAAATGTTTTTTAGAAAAGGAAATCTTGATTTAGATAAAACAACTATACATCATGCTAACCAGCCAATAAATAACAAAAATCCTAATAATAGAAAGAAACAAAGTGTATTTAAATATGACATAATTAAAAATAGAAGATATACAGTTGATAAATTTGCATTACATATGTCAATTACTACAAATTTTCAAGTATATGAGAATAAAAATGTTAATGAAACTGTAAACAGAGCTTTAAAATATTGTGATGACATTTATGCTATAGGTATAGATAGAGGAGAAAGAAATTTATTATATGCTTGTGTAGTAAATTCAAGGGGAGAAATAGTAAAACAAGTTCCTTTAAATTTTGTAGGTAATACAGATTATCATCAATTACTTGCAAAAAGAGAAGAAGAAAGAATGAATAGCAGGAAAAATTGGAAAATCATTGATAATATAAAGAATTTAAAGGAAGGCTATTTAAGTCAGGCTATACATATAATAACTGACCTTATGGTTGAATATAATGCTGTACTTGTTTTAGAAGATTTGAATTTTAGATTTAAAGAAAAAAGAATGAAATTTGAAAAAAGTGTTTATCAAAAATTTGAAAAGATGCTTATTGATAAATTGAATTTCTTAGTTGATAAAAAGCTTGATAAGAACGCCAATGGTGGATTGTTTAATGCGTATCAATTAACAGAAAAATTTACAAGCTTTAAAGATATGAAAAATCAAAATGGTATAGTATTTTATATTCCTGCTTGGATGACAAGCAAAATTGACCCAGTCACAGGATTTACAAATTTATTCTATATTAAATACGAGAGTATTGAAAAGTCTAAAGAATTTTTTGGTAAGTTTAAATCAATAAAATTTAATAAGGTAGATAACTATTTTGAATTTGAATTTGATTATAATGATTTTACTGACAGAGCTCAAGGTACAAGGTCTAAATGGACAGTTTGTAGTTTTGGGCCTAGAATTGAAGGTTTTAGAAATCCTGAAAAAAATAATAAATGGGATAGTAGAGAAATAGATATAACAGAGAAAATAAAAAAATTACTTGATGATTATAATATATCTTTAGATGAAGATATTCAAGCTCAAATTATGGATATAAATACCAAGGATTTCTTTGAAAAATTGATTAAATATTTTAAACTTGTATTGCAAATGAGAAACAGTAAAACAGGTACAGATATTGATTATATCATTTCTCCGGTTAGAAATAAGCAAAATGAATTTTTTGACAGTAGAAAGAAAAATGAAAAATTGCCTATGGATGCAGATGCAAATGGTGCTTATAATATTGCTAGAAAAGGCTTAATGTTTATTGATATAATAAAAGAAACTGAAGATAAAGATTTAAAGATGCCTAAATTGTTCATTAAAAATAAGGATTGGTTGAATTATGTACAAAAGAGTGATTTATAATGGAAAATCCTATAATAGCATCGAACTTAAATGATTTTATATTTTGTCCTGTTTCCATATATTTTCATAATTTATATGGAAACAGGGATGTATTAACATACAAAAAAGAAGTACAACTTAATGGAACAAGTGTACATAATAATGTTGATAACGGAGAATATTCTACAAGGAAAGATATTGTAAGTGGTATTTCAGTATATAGTGAAAAGTACAATATTATATGTAAAATAGATATTTATGACAAGAGTAAAAAAATACTTGTTGAAAGAAAAAACAAAATAAGTAAAATTTACGATGGTCAAATTTTCCAAGTATATGCTCAATATTTTGCATTAAAAGAATTGGGATATGATATAGAGAAAATAAAAATACATAGCATTTCTGATAACAAAAATTATTATATTAACCTCCCTGATGATAATATTGAAATGTTTAATAAATTTAAAAATATAATATATCAGATAAATAATTTTGATTTTGAAGAATATAAACAGACTAATGTACTAAAGTGTCAAAATTGCATATATGAGCCAGCCTGTAGTAAAAGTATAAAGGAGGAGTAGAATGCTTACAGCTCCTGAATTTAATAAAAAACAAATTTTGTGGGTGTTTTCCAATGAAGGTGATAAATTATCTTTTCACAATGATAATTTGGTTGTAAAAAATAAAGAAGGCAACATAAAATTTCAATTAACTTGTTATAGAATTTATATGATTTTTGTTGTTGGACATACTGTTGTAACAAGCGAATTAATAAAAAACAGTCAAAAGTTTGGTTTTGCTATCTGTTTAATGACACCTACATTAAAATTGTATCAAATAATAGGTGGATATACAGAGGGAAATACTATGTTGATAAAAAGACAATATCAATATTCAGACTTAGACATAGGTGTTCATATTATAAAAAATAAAATATATAATCAAAGAGCAGTTTTAAAAAATTTTAGATATAAATCTCAATTAATTTTAGAAAGTATTGAAAAAATGGGAGAATATATTGAAAAGTTAAATACTCCAAAATTATCATTAACAGAAATTATGGGGATAGAAGGTGTTGCTTCAAAGGTGTATTTTACACATATTTTTAATAATACAGAGTGGAGTGGCAGAAAACCTAGAATTAAGAATGATTATGTTAATGCTACCTTAGATATAGGATATAATATATTGTTTAATATTATAGATGCGTTGTTGGCTAGTTACGGTTTTGATAGATATGTAGGAGTTTTACATAAATGCTTTTATATGAGGAAATCTCTTGTTTGTGATATTATAGAACCTTTTAGACCTATAATAGATAAGAAGATAAGAAAAGCTATTAGTCTTAATCAATGTAAAAAGGAGGATTTTAAAATTCTAAATAACGCATATTTGTTAGAATGGAAAGAAAATACGAAGTATGTTAAATTTATATTAGAAAGTATATTAGAGTATAAAGAAAATATATTTTATTATGTACAGGGGTATTATAGAGCTTTTATGAAATGGAAAAATGCAGAAGATTTTCCTGTGTTTTATATAGATAAAGTATGATTGTAATAAGTTATGATATATCAAATGATAAATTAAGAACAAGATTTTCAAAATATCTTTCAAGATTTGGCCATAGAATTCAATATTCTGTATTTGAAATAGACAATAGCGAAAGCTTTTTATCAAATATTGAAATAGATATAAAAAATAATTTTGAAAAATATTTTTCTCAAGAAGATAGTATTTATATATTTAGATTGTCTAAAAATTGTAAAGTAACAAAATATGGATATGCTAAAAATGAGGACAGAGATTTTTTTATTATTTCTTAAAATATTAAACTTTGCTATTGCAAACCTCTGTCCTTATGTGATATAATAATGCTGAGATTATTAAATGATTGTTTGAATTGAACTAAAATAGTCTTTGATTTACAAGGCTGTTTTGGTAATTGTTCACTATGCAAGAGTTTAATAATAATATATAATTTCTACTATCGTAGATGCTGAATATGGTCTGTCTACAGCCAAAGTTTAATAATAATATATAATTTCTACTATCGTAGATTATAATTTGTACAAATCACAGGTTAAGTTTAATAATAATATATAATTTCTACTATCGTAGATTTTCGCACCTCATCAAGCTGTAA
>ERZ791907.833-NODE-833-length-26442-cov-3.400955_pt1 | contig 26442 bp, 23 predicted proteins | sample MGYA00510145_ERZ791907 | MGnify/ENA primary metagenome ERZ791907 (study PRJEB30046, sample SAMN00792089) | human gut metagenome | study: EMG produced TPA metagenomics assembly of the A metagenome-wide association study of gut microbiota in type 2... | reverse complement strand
GGCTAGTTTTGGTGGCAGGGGCATGGTTTACCATTTACAAGGAACATATATTCCTTGGCGGCTGCTTTTTCAAAAGTATAAGATATTGACCGGATCAGATACCAGATCCACCTGGATTTTACAAAATAACAACAGGTCAATAAACCAGATACCTTGCCCGGTTTGGCGTTGCGGTGGTTTCATTTTCATCCCATACACCATCTTCGCTGATCCAGTAGTACAGGTTTTCTCCAAGTGCTTTGACGTAGCAGTTGGTTACCATGTAGCCGTTTCCGTCAAAGTAATACCATTTTTCTTTGATCTCCCGCCAGCTGCAGGCAGGGTAGGACTCATCTTTGTATACAAAACGCCATTTATTTCCAGTTTTTTTCCAGTTTCCATTGTCGCTGTACCATGCGTCCTCTACAGAAAGGATGTAAGGCTCAGAACCGGCAGACCAGCTGCTGTTCTGGCTGCCGTAGGTGCTTACGGCGCGGACCGTAAAGACATAGGAGCCGGCATTGTTGATATAGTCGGAAAAATCATAGGAGGTTCCTTTGGAGGTGACAGTTACAAGGGTTTTTCCGTCTTTTTTCAGGCAGACTTCATAGCCGTCACATCCTTCGATATTGTCCCATACGGCATTTTTTCCGCTCCAGGACAGATCTGTGATCTTAGGGAGCTGGCCGCCGATGCGGGATAAATAAACCTGAAGGATCAGTGTGCTTCCGTCGCTGTCAATCTCTGAGCTTTTATACTGGACATTGCAGCCGGACAGAGAGAAGGTACGTCGGTTTGGAGTGGAGAAACGATAACCTTCAGCAGCGGAAAGTTCAATTTCAGCGCAGGGCCATTCCCCATAATCCCAGGTGTCATCGTCTTTCAGATATTCACTGCCTTCTACAATAAAAGACTGGCTGGTAGTGGTGGCAGTAAGCGTTCCAACAGCCTCCCCACCTTTTGGTGCCCCATCCCAGGAAAATGAGAGAGGTACAGAGGAAATGGTTTCTTCTCCATAGGCGGAAAATGATAGTCCTGCACACAGGCAGGCTGCGGCGACAAGAATACGAAAATGTTTTTTCTGCATAAAAAGATCCCCTTTCCGATACGTGATATAACTGATCTGTGTAATTGTTATACCTATATTGTACCTTATTTGAAAGGGGATGTCTAAAAAAATATTTACAGTTTTATGAAAGCTTTTTTAAGATGCGTATTTTTAGAAAAATACGTGCTATACTATCAGTCGAATAAAGACTGGATCAGCATTTTGATCATGGAATCGCAGGTGCGGATGTGAAGTTCGTTTGCTCCTACACAGCGAAGGGTGGTTGCCATTAAAGTATCTTTTAATTCCGGTTCGCAGATGCTGATCATGTTTGCACAGGATTCCACGATGGAATTTAAGCGGCTGGCTTTTTCGATGACTTTTGTGATCTGGTCCTGAGTCAGGTAGAATACGAAGTCAGTCATAGCATCGTCTGGTTTCTGTGAGCAGGTTACACTTGAAAAAGAATAGGTTTCTTTTAAATCGTTAAGCAATTCGTTGATACTCATTTTTTACTCCTCTTTTGTAAATGTGGCTTTATGTACTATGATATGCCACCAGAGGAGACATTTCAAGTGAAAATTTGTTTCAGGAAGTGATATTTATGATTTTGAAAATAAAAAAAAGAAAAAAAGAGGCAGTCAGGGGAGGCGTTGTATTTCTCATGGCTGCCTGTATTTGCCTGGGACAGGCGGCGCCTGTTTTGGCTTTGGATGCAGCATGGAGCCAAAAAGTAGAGATCACTGCCCACAGAGGTGACTCTATAAAAGCACTGGAAAATACGATCCCTGCTTTTGAAAAGGCCATAGAAAGCGGAGCAGACTGGATCGAACTGGATGTAAAGGAGACCAGGGATAATGTTCCGGTGGTATTTCATGACAGCAGTTTAAAGCGTCTCATGGGACAGGATGGAACAATCCGGGAAATGACTCTGGAAGAGATCAAAAAACTTCATCCTGCCGCCAGTATGGGACCAGGATATAATAATGTAAAGATCCCGACTCTGGAGGAAACGCTGGATACCTGCAAAGGCAGGATAAAACTGAATATTGAAATAAAAGAGGACGGAACGGAAAGCAGTGATTTTACAGAACGCGTCATACAGCTGATCCGGGATAAGGGAATGACAGACCAGTGTATGATCACATCGTTCTGCTATAGTGTGTTGGAAAAGGTAAAAGCCGTAGAACCATCCCTCAAGACTGGATATATCCGGTCAAAAGATATAGAAGATTTCAGCCAATATCCGGCTGCAGATCAGTTTATGCTCAGTATTGAGCTGATCCAGAAAGAACGGGTGGATCAGATCCACAGCCTGGGAAAGAAGGTTACAGCCTGGACAGTCAATGATCTGTACTCCCTGCGCAAGTGTGAAAGCGCTCAGGTAGATGATATGATCACAGATGATCCGGGAGGCTTATTAAAATTAGATGATCAGTGATCATCGGTATAAAAATCGTTTTCATGTATTTTTCCTAATGGTCTGTATGGGTGGATTTGTCATCCTGCAGACTGTTTACGATCTGGGAGGCACTTTGGTCGGTATAACCCTTCTGTTCACGGATCATCTCCCAGATGGTGTCGTGCATCCATTTCACAGTGTCGCTTAAGATCTTGTTTTCTGTGTCCAGACGCATGATCTCGATATTCATTTCTGCAATAATCTCACGGCTGTTAAAACGCTTGTGAGGAGCATTGATCCGTTTTAAGAAAGAAGGGTTGTCCTTCATGATCTCCTGAGCCAGGTAGTCATCCCGCTCACGACATCCCATATCCATAAATTCTTTGTAATACATACGCACCATATGCATTACATCCGGATGGCAGCATCTGGGACACTGTGGATGGCGCGAAGTCTGATAGTAAGCATAGTATCCGCATTTCGGACAGTAAAAAACGGCGAGTTCTCTCATCACAAATCCCCCTTTTATGTAGAATGATTGTTGAAAAATACTTTACATTATAAATAACGCGAAAATCTCCAAAATATACCGCCTGTTTTAAAAAAAATCAGAAATTCGGCAAAATGCACAAAAAAGGGCGCTCCTTTTTGTGAACGGATGGGGAAGGAGCGCCGTTTTTGGGGATGATCTTACTGGATGATGCCTTCTGTGTTTACAGTCCAGATCATATCGTTTTCGTCTTTAAAATCTTTGTATCCGCTGCCAAGTTCTGGTCTGGAAGCAGACTTGGAGGTGGAACCTGCCTTCTGTACAGCACCGTTTACATTTACCAGATAGCGTGTATCGTCTAAGGAAACAGGGGCAAAACGTAAATCTTTGTCTGCTTCCTGGCGAAGGCCATTTACATACAGGGTGTTATCTTTGATACCATGGTAGCCCTGTCCTTTTTTGCTGCCTTCTGCGTGGAAGAGCCAGTTCTGGGTCTCCCCAAGGTCCTCATCATAAATGGTCTGTTTCCCGGTTTTCATAATACCTTCTTCGTCAAAGTAGTAATTGGCAGCTGTACCGTCAGAGAGCCTGATGGACTGCTTGCCGGTCTGCATTTCACCTGCTGTGTTGAAGGCATATTTTTTGGAGTCAATGGTGAAGATCTCCAGGTCCTCTTTTCCGTAGTAAGGAGCACCGTTCTTGAAGTAGAAACGGAAATATTCACCGTCTTCGCTGATATTTTCCACGCCTTCAATGGTACGCCAGCCGGAAGCACGTTTTCCGTCTTCATCATAGTATTTATAGCCGGAGATCGCCGGAAGGGATACAGAGTTATCTTCCTGATCTGCGGCAGTTGCCTGGGAAGCAGTTGCAGTTTCTGCATAGTCTTCTGCCTGAGTATTGTCGGATGCAGCAGTGTTCTCAGTGGTTACAGGAAGCTTGTACCAGCCAGTCTGCATTTTTCCTTCCTCAAAGGTATAGTAGGAACCGTCAATCTTTTTGTCGATCTCATTTTCGATCCGGCGTCCGTTGGAGTCAAAATAATACCAGGCATTCAAATCTTCCGGATCATCTGTTTCTTCTTCTAAAAGGACCCAGCCGGTCTTTCTGCTTCCGTCTTCGCCAAGATAATAGTTATAGCCGTCTACCTGGATGGAGCCGGTCTCCATGATGCTGTCTTCGTTGAAGTAGTACCAGTTTCCGTCAATGGAAGCCCAGGTGGAAGTTAAGGCTTTGCCATCTTTTCCATAATAGTAATGAAGGAATTCAGGAGCGTCATCTTCGGACCAGTAATCTTCGTTGTCCATAGTGACCCACTGGTAGGTGACACGTTTTCCTTCTTCGTTTACATAGTATTCGTCGATCTGTTCGGAATAAGCGCGAACGCCGTCAGCGTTTAAGTAATACCAGTCATTTCCGGATTTCTTCCATGTATCTGTAAGGGGATCTCCGTAGGAGTCGTAGTAATACCAGTTTCCGTTTTCTTCCGTCCATCCGGCTGCTTTTGCATATGCCGGAAAAGCCATGGATGCAGTAAATACTGCAGTGGATAATACAGCCAGGAATGTTGTCTGTTTTCTCATAATATAAATTCTCTCCTTTTGATGTTTTGAAAATGTGTTTTGTTAGTGGCCGTTGATCCGTTGTTTGCATTACGCAGGTCATTATAACCAGGATAAAGCCGCCTTTCCAGTGAAGGTTACTGGTAAGTCTGGGCATGGTTTCCACACCTGGAAATGGGCGTATCCAGGAGCCCCTTAAGGAAAATGACAGTAGGTTTTTTAAGCATTTTGTGGTATGCTTGTTTTCAGATAGATTGATGCGTAAACGACTTAAAGGAGAAAACGTATTATGAGGATGAAAGTTTCAAACTATATTTCTGAGATGTTAGTAAAAGCTGGGATCCACCAGGCATTTATGGTTACAGGCGGCGGTGCCATGCATTTGGATGATGCATTGGGACACCAGGAAGGCCTTCACTGCATCTATGATCACCATGAGCAGGCCTGCGCCATTGCAGCAGAGGCATATGCCAGGATCCATAATGAGATGGCAGCTCTCTGCGTGACCACAGGTCCTGGAGGAACCAATGCCATTACCGGTGTTTTAGGTGCATGGCTGGACTCCATTCCAATGCTGGTACTTTCCGGACAGGTGCGTTATGATACCACAGCAAGGTGGTCCGGTACAGGGATCCGTGCTATGGGTGATCAGGAATTTGATATTTGTAAGGCCATTGACTGTATGACCAAGTATTCAGAAATGGTCATTGATCCTTTACGTATCCGCTATTGCCTGGAAAAAGCATTATATCTGGCAAAGTCCGGCCGCCGTGGTCCAAGCTGGCTGGATATTCCTTTAAATGTCCAGGGTGCGTATGTGGAGACCGATGAGCTGATCGGATTTGACCCGGTAGATTATGAAAACGGAGGAAATGGCTGGGCAGAGAAGAAAAATGTACCGGCTATCCCGGAAGATGAGGCCGGAGAAGGTGAAAAACGCCAGGTTCTTCCAAAGAAGGTAACAGAAGAGATTGCAAAAGCGATCATTGAGAAGATCCGTCAGGCAAAACGCCCGGTGATCAATGCAGGAAATGGCATCCGTCTGGCAGGTGCCCATGAGACTTTCTTAAAAGTGGCAGAAAAACTGGGTATTCCGGTTGTTACAGGCTGGGACAGTGAGGACTGTATCTGGGATGAACATCCGTTATATGTAGGCCGCGGTGGAAATATGGGTGACCGTCCGGGAAATTTTGCTATCCAGAACAGTGACCTGGTGCTTTCCATTGGAAGCCGTTTAAGTATCCGTCAGGTAGGATATAACTATAAAACCTGGGCCAGAGCCGCTTATGTGATCGTAAATGATATTGATGAAGAGGAATTAAAGAAGCCATCGGTTCATGTAGATATGCCGGTCCATGCAGATGCAGCAGATCTGCTGGCAGTATTGGATCAGTGTCTGGATCAGGTATTAGAGGCAGAAAAAGATACACTTCCGGACAGTTTAAGTGAACCTGGAAAGAAACAGGTATTTACTTACGGCGAAGGTCTTAAAGGGATGACATGGAATGAGACCTGCGCTATGTGGAAGAAGAAATATCCGGTGGTACAGAAAAAACACTGGGAGCAGGGCGAAGACAAGGCAGCTAATGTATATGCAGCTGTTCAGGCCATCAGCAGCCGCTTAAAAGAAGGACAGATCACAGTAGTTGGAAATGGCTCTGCCTGCGTAGTAGGCGGACATGCCCAGATCATTAAAAAGGGACAGAGATTTATCTCCAACTCAGCAGTGGCTTCCATGGGATATGACCTTCCGGCAGCCATCGGTATCTGGGCTGCTTCCAGAAAGGACGGCGCGTACAGCATGGGCGCTGCCCGTGAAGGGGAAGATGTGATCCTGATTACGGGAGATGGAAGTATCCAGATGAATCTTCAGGAGCTGCAGACCATCATCCATCACAAAATGGGTATTAAGATCTTTATTATTAACAATGGCGGTTATCATTCCATCCGTCAGACCCAGAAGAATTTCTTTGGGGAGCCATTAGTAGGTGTTGGTTATGACAGTGGTGACTTAAGCTTCCCGGACATGGAAAAATTGTCTGCTGCTTATGGTTATCCTTACGTAAGAGCAGAACATAACGGACAGCTGGCAGAGGCAGTAGAAAAGACCCTTGCCATGGAAGGACCGGTGATCTGTGAGATCATTGTATCTACAGACCAGAACTTTGAACCGAAGTCTTCCGCAAAACGGTTGCCGGATGGAACTTTGGTTTCTCCGCCATTGGAAGATATGGCGCCATTCCTTCCAGATGAGGAAATGGACGAGAACATGATCATTCCAAGGATCAAAGGATAAATATTCCGTCTGTTGGCGGTATCATCATAAAGATAGAAAGGATCAGTAATCCTATGACCGTGATCGTTACAGGAGCTACCAGTTTTATTGGAAGAGCGGTTGTAAAGGCACTTTTAGAAGAAGGATGCAGGGTGGTGGCAGTATCACGCCCTGCATCAGCCGGGGCAGGAAAGCTGCAGGAACTTTTTGAGGACCTGAAAAAGCAGGCCGGGGCAGAAAAAAAGGTTTTCGGCAGCCTGGAACTTTGTTTTTGTGAACTGGGAGAAATTGAAAAACTGGAAAAAATTTACAAAAAAGAAGAATTGCAGGCAAAGGCATGGCTTCATTTAGGCTGGGACGGCGCTGGAAGTGACAAGCGTAAAGATGTAAAGCTTCAGGAAAAGAACATTGGTTATGCCCTGCAGTCTCTTCACACAGCGGCAGCTCTTGGATGCAAACGCTTTTTGTTTTCCGGTTCCCAGGCAGAATACGGGATCTGTAATGAATGGATGAAAGAAGAACAGGAGTGCCATCCTGTATCCGAGTATGGAAAGGACAAAGTCCTGGTATATCAGCAGGCAACCAAAGCGGCAAAAGAACTTGGGGTAGACTACATCCATACCCGTATTTTCAGCGTGTATGGTCCAGGGGATCATCCATGGTCTTTGATCGAGACCTGTATCCGGACTTTCTTAGCTAACGGGCATATGGAAATGGGTCCCTGTACCCAGCAGTGGAACTTTCTGTATGTGCAGGAAGCGGCACAGATCCTGGTAAAACTTCTTCTTGGCAAAGTTCCTGCAGGCGTGTATAATGTGGCAGGAGAAGATACAAGACCGTTAAAAAGCTATATTGAAGAGGTTTATGAGCTTTGCGGCAGAAAAGGAAGCTATGAATTTGGATACCGGCCGCCGAATGCGGAAGGCTGTGTTTCCTTGATGCCGGATCTTACAAAATTAAAAAAAGCCATTGATTTTCACCAGCAGGTTTCTTTTAAAGAGGGAATCTTAGAGACCATAAAAGAGGCTAAAAAGGAGAACATATAAAATGAAACGATGTATTGCCTGCGGGGCTCCTCTCTGGGAGACACCCCTTCTTACATTAGATAATATGCCGGCGTCTGCGCAGCACATGCCAGATGCAGAACATGTAGGAGCTGATAAGGGACTGACTTTGGATCTTTGCCAGTGCAGCGGCTGCGGTCTGGTGCAGTTTGACTGTGAACCTGTGGATTATTACCGGGATGTGATCCGTGCCGGTGGATATTCTACGACTATGGCGGAACTTCGCAGAAAGCAGTACAAACATCTCATCGAAACCTATCATCTGGAAGGAAAGCGCTTTATTGAAGTTGGCTGTGGCCAGGGCGAGTTTTTACAGGTTTTAAAGGAATTTCCGGTAGAGGTTCATGGAATAGAACATGATCCGGCTCTGGTAGAACTTGCAAAAAGCAAGGGCATTGATGTAGTACAGGGCTTTACAGAGACAGAAGATACGGTGTTCCCAGATGGACTTTACGATGTATTTTTATCCTTTAATTTCCTGGAACATCAGCCGGATCCGGTGACTATGCTGCGTGCTATCTGGAATAATCTGGAAGATGATGCCATGGGACTTATTACAGTGCCAAGTTTTGAGTACATTATGGAGCACAGCAGTTATTATGAACTGATCCGTGACCATATTGCGTATTATACCTTTGATACACTGACTTCCCTGATGGAGAGAAGCGGATTTGATGTAGTAGAAGCTTCTATGATCAACCGGGATACCCTTTCCCTGATCGTGCGCAAACGTCCACAGGTGGAAACAGAAAACCTGCTGGAGTGCTACGTAAACCTGCGGGAAGAGATGAATACGTATATGAAGTATCTGAGGGCATGGCATAAGACTGTGTGCATATGGGGAGCCAGCCATCAGGGCTTTACACTGGCAGCAACTACCTGTCTGGGAGAAAATGCAGAATATATCATCGATTCGGCGCCGTTTAAACATGGAAAATATGCACCTGCTTCCCACCTTCCCATCGTACCGCCGGAGTATTTTGAAGCCCATCCTGTAGATGCCATTGTGATCACAGCTCCCGGCTATACAGATGAGATCGCAGGGATCATAAGAAAGCGTTTTGGGGATCAGGTAGAGATCCGTGCCATGCGCTCCAATCACCTGGAAATGGTCTAGGAGGAAATCAGATGAGGATCGTTATAACAGGAGCTACCGGATTTATTGGAAGTAATCTGGCAAAACTGTTTTTAAAGAAAGGTGCGGAGGTTTTTGTGCTGGTGCGCCCGGAGTCCACGCACCTGGATGTACTTCCGAAAGATGAAAAACTTCATGTGGTTCCCTGCGGTTTAAGCAATGTAATGGACTGCGTTTCTTATATTAAAGAAGCGGACGCCTTTTTCCACCTGGCATGGGGCGGTGTGAACCGTCAGGAGATCGACTCACCTGAGGTTCAGGCGAAAAATGTAGCTGGCTCCCTGGATTGTATCCGGGCGGCGAAAGCATTAAACTGCCGTATGTTTATGGATGCAGGTTCCAGAGTGGAGTATGGTCTTACAGATGGCTTTATGCAGGAAGATATAGAATGTCATCCGGTGAACCAGTATGGAAAGGCAAAATGGGAATTTTACCAGAAGGCAGTGCCTTTATGTGAAGAACTGGGACTCCATTATGTGCATCTGCGCTTTTTCAGTGTATATGGAACAGGAGACCATCCCTGGTCTATCATTTCCACTCTTGTGCGGGAACTTCCAGCAGGAAACAAGGTTTCTTTAAGCGCATGCAGACATCAGTGGAACTTTATGTATATTGAGGATGCTGTGGAGGCAGTGTATGAGTTGTATGAACATCTGCCCCAGTCTGCTGATGCAGGGGTTAAGAAAAATGGTCTTGTAAGCACCATTGTAAACATTGCCAGCAAAGATACGAGAGTGTTAAAGGACTTTGTAGAGGAGATCCATTCCATTGCAGGTGGTGCCGGTGAATTGGAGTACGGGACTTTTGTCCAGGCAAAAGAAGGTGCCCTTTCTATTAAGCCGGATATTTCACGTCTTACACTGCTTACCAGTGGCTGGCAGGAAAGATTTACCTTCCGTCAGGGCATTGAAATTATGATGAAAAAAGAGAAAGAGAACAAAAACCTATGAAAAAGATCAGTGTATTGATCCCCTGTTATAACGAGGTGGAAAATGCAGGCCCCATCAGCAAGGCAGTAACCGATATTTTAGAGAAGGAACTGCCTCAGTATGATTATGAACTTGTATTTATTGATAATGACTCCACAGACGGAACACGGGATGTGATCCGTGGACTGTGTAAGGAAAATCCAAGGATCAAGGCTATTTTTAATGCAAGAAATTTCGGTCAGTTTAACTCTCCGTATTATGGCATGCTCCAGGTAACAGGAGACTGCGTTATTGAGATGGTAGCAGATTTCCAGGATCCGGTTGAGATGATCCCCAAGTATGTCCATGAATGGGAAAAGGGCTATAAGATCGTTATCGGCATTAAGACCAGCAGCAAGGAAAATAAGTTTATGTACTGGCTGCGCACCTGCTACTACAAGACCATTAAGAAAATGTCTGATGTAGAACAGATCGAACATTTTACAGGTTCCGGTCTGTATGACAGGGAATTTATTGAGATCCTGCGCAAGTTAGATGATCCCACACCGTTTTTGCGGGGTATCGTAGCGGAACTTGGCTATAAGCGCAAAGAGATCCCTTATGAGCAGCCAAAGCGCCGTGCAGGAAAGACACACAACAATTTCTACCGCCTGTATGACGCTGCCATGTTAAGCGTTACTTCTTATACAAAAGAGGGACTGCGCCTGGCAACGATCTTCGGCGGTGTCTGTGCAGCAGGAAGTATGATCATTGCCCTGATCTATCTGGTGATGAAGCTGATCTGGTGGGATCGTTTCCCTGCAGGTATGGCGCCTATGCTCATTGGAATGTTGTTTTTAGGCTCTGTACAGTTATTCTTTATCGGCTTTCTGGGAGAGTACATTATGAGTATTAATCAGCGCGTGATGAAGCGTCCTCTTGTGATCGAAGAAGAACGGCTGAACTTTGACCAGAAAGATGAAAATGCAAAGGACGGTAAGGCAAATGAAGTATAAAGTGGATGTGGTCCGTATCCGTGAAAATTCCATTACACTGAACGGATGGGCTCTGGGAAAGACCCCGGAGAGCAAGGTCACTTTCCGGGTAGAAGATGAACATCACCAGCCGGTGAAGTGCAAAATGGTTTCTACCAGAAGAGATGATGTAAGCCAGATCTATTTTAAGAAAGTGATCGATAAGGAATTTGGCTTTGATATCCAGTTTCCATATGAGAGAGGAAAAAGTTACTGGCTGCTGATCCGCTGTGACGGCAGACAGGCAAAGATCAAATATAATGAAGAACTGATCACCAAGAGAGCCAGTGTCGCCCACAAGCGCATGGAAAAGATCAAAGATCTGATGAACATGGAAACGGTCCATGTAGCTCTTGATTTCTGGAAGGAAAATGGTCTCCGTGCCCTTATTAAAAAATCCTGCCATAAGATCCAGGGACTGGATAATGATTACGATTATGGTGAGTGGTATGAGCTGACCAAGCCGACAGAGGAAGAACTGAAGGCCCAGAGGGAAACACATTTTGAAAAAGAACCTTTATTTTCCGTAGTCATACCGGTATACAAAACACCGGAGCGTTATCTGAAAGAGATGTTAGACTCCATTCTGGACCAGACTTATGGAAACTGGGAAGTATGTATTGCAGATGGAAGCCCCAGAGGCCAGGATGTGGAAAAGGTATTAAAGAAATATGCACAGAAAGACTCCCGGATCCGTTATGAGATCTTGGGGGGAAACAGGGGCATTTCCGGAAATACCAATGCAGCTCTTGCTATGGCAAAGGGGGAATATGTGATCCTGGCAGACCATGATGATACCATTCCGCCCCAGGCATTTTATGAGGTGGCAAAGGCTATCAATAAGCATCCGGACTGTGATGTGCTGTATTCAGATGAAGACAAGCTGGATATGGATGGAAAGGCTTTATTTGATCCTCATTTTAAGCCGGATTTTAACCCGGACCTGCTTACCAGTGTGAATTATATCTGCCATTTGTTCGTGGTGAAAAAAGAGTTATTAGACCAGGTAGGCGGCTTCCGCCAGGAATTTGACGGAGCCCAGGATTATGACTTTATCTTCCGTTGCACTGAGCAGGCAAAAGAGATCGTCCATATCCCACAGGTACTTTATCACTGGCGCTGCCATCAGGACTCTACTGCCAGCAATCCGGAAAGCAAGATGTATGCTTTTGAGGCTGGTTCCAGAGCGATCATGGCCCATTATGAGCGTATGGGCATCCCGGCAGAACGTGTGGAAAAGGGCGTAGATTACGGTATTTACCATACTACCTTTAAGATCAAAGGAGAGCCCCTGATCTCCATTATTATTCCAAATAAGGATCACAGCAAGGATCTGGATGTGTGTGTCCGGTCTATTTTAGAGAAGTCTACTTACCGGAACCTGGAATTTATCATTGTGGAAAATAACAGTACAGAGCCGGAGACCTTTGCGTATTATAAAAAGATGGAAGAAAAACATCCGTCCTTCCATGTAGTTACCTGGAAAGAAGGCTTTAATTATTCTGCCATCAACAATTTTGGCGCATCCTTTGCAAAGGGAGAGTACCTGCTGCTTCTTAATAATGATACGGAACTGTTAGAGCCTGACAGCATTCGTGAAATGCTTGGGTTCTGCCAGAGAGAAGAGGTTGGTATTGCGGGAGCAAGGCTTCTGTATGCAGATGATACCATTCAGCATGCAGGTGTTGTTATTGGTTTCGGCGGTATTGCTGGACATACCTTTATCGGTCTTCACAAAGCGGAAAACAGCTATTTCCACCGTGCAATGTGTGCCCAGGATTACAGTGCTGTTACAGCTGCCTGCCTTATGACAAAGAAGTCTGTGTTTGAGGCTGTGGGAGGTTTAAGTACGGAACTGGCAGTTGCTTTCAATGATATTGATTACTGCATGAAAGTTCGTGCTCTGGGAAAACTGGTAGTATATGCCCCTTATGCAACTCTTTACCATTATGAGTCCAAATCCAGGGGACTGGAAGATACGCCTGAGAAGGTGGCGCGGTTTAACAGGGAAGTAGCTATTTTCATTAAGAAATGGCCGGACATCATTAAAAATGGTGATCCTTACTACAACCCGAACCTGACGTTAAGAAAGTCCAATTTTGCCCTGCGTGATCTGTTAAAAGAAAAGATCGGTGAACCTTACGACCTGTCAGTTTATGATAAGTTTGCACCTGAGGAGAAAAAGAGTGATGAGTAATAAGGCGAAAGTAACGGTGGTCATTCCCAATTATAATGGTCTTAAGTTTATGGATCCCTGTTTTAAGGCTCTGAATCTGCAGCTTTGCCGTGATTTTGACATCCTGGTAGTGGATAATGGTTCTACAGACGGAAGCGTAGAATGGCTGAAGGAACATGAGATACCAAGCATCTTCCTTGAGAAGAATACCGGTTTTTCAGGGGCTGTAAATGTGGGGATCAAAGCCTCAAAGACCCCTTATGTGATCCTTTTAAACAATGATACAGAACCGGACTGCCACTATATTGGAGAGATGATCAAGGCCATTGAACGTTCACCGGAGATCTTTTCTGTAAGCAGCAAGATGATCCAGCTGTATGACCACAGCAAAATGGATGATGCAGGAGATATGTATACACTGTTAGGCTGGGCATTCCAACGGGGCGTTGGACGTCCGGCTACAGGATACAACCGCAGCTGTTCTGTTTTTTCTGCCTGTGCAGGTGCTGCCATCTATCGCAGGGAAGTGTTTGAGACCATCGGTTATTTTGACGAGATGCATTTTGCTTATCTGGAAGATATTGATGTGGGTTACAGGGCGAAGATTTATGGTTATAAAAATGTTTACTGCCCAAGCGCCATGGTATACCACGTGGGAAGCGGTACCAGTGGATCCCGTTACAATTCATTTAAGGTCCGTCTGGCAGCAAGAAACAATATTTATCTGAACTATAAAAATATGCCATGGCCCCAGTTGCTTCTAAATGCTCTTCCGCTGGGACTGGGGATCCTGGTAAAATATGGATTTTTTAAGAAGATCGGGTTTGGAAAAGATTATCTGGACGGTCTGAAAGAGGGAGTGAAGACAGCAAAGCTGTGTAAAAAAGTAAAATATAACAGAGACCACCTGAAACATTATGCTGCCATTGAGTGGGAATTATGCACCGGAACTCTCCTCTATATCCGGGAATTTCTGGCCCGTCAGGCGGCAAAACGGTGAAGTTTATTATATTTTAAGAGAAAAGTTATGGAATAATGGGATTGTATCATGTATAATGTTTTGAATGAAGAAGCCGTTTTCTCCGGCGGGGGGAAATGAGTGAACAGCTTAACAAAAGGTGATATACAATGATAAAAGATAACCAGAAAAGCCTGAACCATGTTCAGGTTCTTCTGGATGCAGTGGTAACAGCAGTAGCCTATATACTGGCGTGGTTTATTATCGTCAGCGGAAAGGTAGTGCCTTTAAGAGGAGCAACTCTGGAGCCGGGACCTTATTTTCTGGCACTTATATTTATTGTTCCTGTTTATCTGATCTTAAATGGCTGTTTTCATCTGTATGTACCAAAGCGCATCCAGGGAAGAAGGGTTGAATTTGCCAATATCTGTAAGGCAAATGTGATCGGCCTGATGCTTTTTACGCTGATCCTTTTCGGCGGAAGAAGCTTTATTGTACATCTGGGGTATTTCTCCACCAGAATGCTCCTGGTGTTTTTTGTTTTAAATATACTTCTTCTGGCAGGAGAACGACTGGCGATCCGCCTGTTCTTACGTTCTCTTCGTACCAATGGTTACAACCAGAAGCATGTGCTCTTAATCGGTTACAGCCGTGCGGCAGAAGGTTTTATTGACCGTGTGACTTTAAATCCGGAATGGGGCTATCATATCCAGGGTATCCTGGATGACCATAAAAAAGCAGGTTATGTTTACAAGAAAGTCCAGGTTTTAGGACCGATCTCCCATTTGGAGACCTTTCTTGCAGCGAATACCTTAGACGAGATCGTTATTACTTTAAGTATCGGTGAATATGCAAATCTGGAACAGATCGTTGCGGCCTGTGAAAAGTCAGGTGTGCATACCAAATTTATTCCGGATTACAATAACATTATCCCTACGATCCCTTATATGGAAGATCTTCAGGGACTTCCGGTGATCCATATCCGCCATGTACCTCTTACCAGCGTATTTAATGCAACTATAAAGCGTATGGTAGATATCTGTGGCGCACTGTTTGGGATCATCCTGTTTTCACCTATTATGCTGCTGACAGCAGCATTGATCAAACTTACTTCTCCAGGTCCGATCATTTACAGCCAGGAGAGGATCGGACTGCACAACCGTCCTTTTAAAATGTTTAAATTCCGTTCCATGGAAGTACAGGATCCAAATAAAGAAAAGAACCAGTGGACAACCCCTCATGACCCCCGTGTTACTCCGGTAGGCCGTTTTATACGAAAGACCAGTATTGATGAGATGCCTCAGTTTTTTAACATTCTCATTGGAGATATGAGCCTGGTTGGTCCAAGGCCGGAGCGGCCTCTTTTTGTAGAAAAGTTTAAAGAAGAGATCCCACGTTATATGATCAAGCACCAGGTAAGACCAGGTCTTACAGGCTGGGCGCAGGTCAATGGTTACAGAGGAGATACTTCTATTACAAAGAGGATCGAGCATGACCTGTATTACATTGAAAACTGGAGCCTTGGATTTGATTTTAAGATCATGTTCCTGACGATATTCAAAGGCTTTATTAATAAAAACGCATACTAGAATGACAGCGGTCTGACTGCTGTTATCACTACAATGAGGAAACGTACATGAATCACGACTTTGATAATGAATTTGAAACGGATGACGAGTTAAAAAGAGGGCGCAGCCGCAGAAAAGACGGAAGGAAATACGCTTCTTCCGGACTTACCGGCAGAACAGGCAGTACAGGAAGAGGCAGCCGGACCGCAAGGACGGCAGCCAGGTCCGGGAAAAGCCGCTTAAGGACCATTATCATTTTTATTGTGGCAGAGATCATTGCACTGGCACTGATCGGCGCAGGCTGGTATGGAAAGCGTATGATGTCCCTGATGCAGACGGATACAGAGTTTAATAAGTCTGATATGACAAATCCTTATATCTCTGTGGAAAAAGAGCAGGCTATGAAGGGATACTGGACCGTAGCTCTTTTTGGTGTGGACAGCCGTGACAGTTCTGTGGGCAAAGGAAATATGTCCGATGTTATCATCATCTGCAATATCAATCAGGAAACAGGGGAGATCAAACTGGTCAGCCTTTTCCGTGATACGTATCTGAATGTAGATGATAAAAATGGTTACAACAAGATCAACCAGGCTTACTTCAGAGGCGGCCCGAAACAGGCAGTAGAAGCCTTAAACAGAAACCTGGATCTGGAGATCAATGATTATGCTACATTTAACTGGAAAGCAGTAGCAGATGCCATTAATATCCTGGGCGGTGTAGATGTGGAACTGAGCAAGGCGGAGTTTTATTATATCAATGCCTATATTACAGAAACAGTAGAGTCTACAGGTGTTGGCTCTTATCAGTTAAAGAGCGCAGGCCCGAACCATTTAGACGGTATCCAGGCAGTTGCCTATGCACGCTTAAGAAAGATGGATACAGACTTTGCAAGAACAGAACGTCAGAGAAAGATCATCCAGTTAAGCTTTGATAAATTAAGACAGGCAAACTTTTCTGTTGTTAATAATGTAATGGAAGTGGTATTCCCACAGATCTTAAGCAGTATCACATTAGATGATGTGATCCCGGCTGCAAAGAACCTGACCCGTTATCATATCGGTGATACCGCCGGCTTCCCTGAGGCAAGAAGTGATGCCAATATGGGTAAAAAGGGTGACTGTGTCATTCCGCAGACCTTAGAGAGCAATGTGGTTTCTCTTCACAAGTTCCTGTTTGGTGACGAAAATTACACCCCAAGTGATATGGTAAAGAAGATCAGCGCAAAGATTGCTTCTGATACAGGTCTGTATAAAGAAGGAAAGCCGGTAGGTGATGTTGGTACAGATGGCGGTTATATTCCTAAGACTACAGAGGCAAAGAAAGAAGACAAGACAACAGCGGACGGCTCAGAAAGCAGTTCTTCTTCTGAAAAGAACAATGAAAGTACTTCTTCCACAAAAGAGAGTATTATTGACGGTGAAACTGATTTTGAGTATGAAACAGATGAAGATGGAAATGTGATCGATCCTCCGGAAGATTATATACCACCAACCAGTAAACATTCTTCTGAAACGACCCAGAGTTCTCATACAGGTGAAAGCAGTCAGGCCCATCCGGGAGAGACTACAAAGGCAGCCCATCCGGGAGACTCCACAGAAAGCTTAAAGCCTACGGTTCCAAGCGGTACGCTGTCACCTTCCCGTACCACAGAAGCGGCAACTACAGAGGCTGCTACAAAACCATATGGACCGGGAAGCAGTGAAACAACAGCAGCTTCATCCTTCAATCCTGGAAACAGCATCAAAGAAGAGAATGTAGGCGGTCCGGGAGAGATGATCTCACCGGCAGCTTAATAAGCATTAAAAGATAACACCAAAGTTTAAGAAAGAGATTTCGTGAAAGCAGGGAGAATTCCTCTTTTGCGGGATCTCTTTTTGGAAGGAGAACAGATCATATATGAGGAAAAACAATTTGTTGAAAAAGACAGCCTGGATCGTTCTTTCCGCAGTCCTTTTTGGAACCGTGGCAGGAACGGTTATGACCGGGATCCAGATTGCGTCTTCCGGAATGGTTTCCCAGTTTTTTGCGATCGTTGCGTCAGATGAGGATACAGTAAAGGCGGAGGGAGAAGCACTGCCGCCTCCAGAACCATTTCCGGGAGAAAAGATACCGGAAACATTTCCACAGGCAGCAGACATTCCGGCACCGTCAACGGATGTTTCAGAGATCGTAGAAGAGGCAATGCCAACGGTTGTGGCAGTTGCCAGCACAGCCGTTTACCAGACTCCGGATTACGGATACAGCTGGTTTTTCGGAGGCGGAAGCCAGTCTTATGAGGTGCCAAGCAGTGGTTCCGGGATCATCATTGGTAAAAATGATACGGAACTGCTGATCGTGACCAATAATCATGTAGTGAAGGACACAGTATCATTAAAGATCACATTTGTAGATGATACAGCTGTGGATGCTGCGGTAAAGGGGACAGATGCAGATACAGATCTGGCAGTTATTTCCATCCCGTTAGATCAGATCCCACAGGAAACCCAGGATAAGATAGCAGTTGCAAGGCTTGAGGACTCAGACAGCTTAAAAGTAGGACAGGGCGTGATCGCCATTGGAAATGCTCTTGGGTATGGCCAGTCCGTTACAGTGGGATATGTAAGCGCCTTAAACCGGGAAGTACAGACTTCCGACGGAAATACAAGAGTCCTGCTTCAGACAGATGCAGCCATCAATCCGGGAAACAGTGGTGGCGCCCTTTTGAACATGAAAGGGGAAGTGATCGGCATCAATGCGGCTAAATATTCCTCCACAGAAGTAGAAGGGATTGGCTATGCCATTCCTGTTTCAGGAGTTCAGGAGATTTTAGATGAACTGATGAACCGTAAGACCCGTTCTGAAGTAGAGGAAAGCAGACGGGGGTATCTGGGGATTCAGGGAACTACAGTAGATGAAGAAACAGCGGCAACCTTTGATATGCCGAAGGGCGTTTATGTATATAAGATACTGGAAGACGGGGCTGCGGCTGGCTCTGAACTTCGTGAGAAAGATATTATCACCAAGCTGGATGGCATGACTGTAAAGAGTATGCAGGAACTGCAGAAATTCCTGAAAGGCTATGAAATGGGAGAGACCATTGAACTGCTGGTGCAGCGCCAGGAAGAAGGCCGGTATAAGGAACAGCAGATCCAGATTACGCTGGCAGGACTGCCGGAAGGTGAAGGACAACAGGAGAAACAGGATAACAGGGAGCAGCCCGGGGAAACAGCACCTTCCAGAAGAGAAGACAGTAATTCCTGGAGTTTTCCGGGAAATGGCTTCCCATGGGGAAGAATGTGGTAAGGAGAAAAGACAGTGGACGATAAGAATATGGAAAACGGGATGACAAATGGATCCCAGGATGATAATAAAAATAACGATAATTATGAGAAGATCTGCTATATGTGCCGCAGACCGGAGAGCAAGGCAGGACCAATGATCTCAATGCCGGGAGGCATGTGTCTGTGCCATGACTGTATGCAGAAGGCTTTTGATACAGTGACTAAGGGAGGCATGGATTTTTCAAAAATGCCCAATATGCCTTATATGAACATGAATTTCAGTGACTTAAGCCAGATGCCGCCAGTGAATGAGATCCCTCAGAGCCAGAAACTGAAAAAGAAAAAAGAACCGGAAAAGCAGCTGACTATGAAAGATATTCCGGCGCCTCACGTTATAAAAGGCAAGCTGGATGAATATGTGATCGGCCAGGACAAGGCAAAGAAGGTCATGGCAGTAGCTGTTTATAATCATTATAAGCGCGCCTTTTTAGGTGGTTCCGACCCAGACGGTGTTGTGATCGAAAAATCCAACATTTTAATGATCGGCCCTACAGGAAGCGGCAAGACCTATCTGGTAAAGACGCTGGCAAAGCTTCTTGATGTGCCGTTAGCTATTGCAGATGCCACATCCCTGACTGAAGCCGGTTATATTGGCGATGATATTGAAAGCGTTGTTTCCAAGCTGTTAGCAGCTGCAGGAAATGATGTAAAACGGGCAGAAAAAGGCATTATCTTTATTGATGAGATCGATAAGATCGCAAAGAAAAAACAGACCAATACAAGGGATGTAAGCGGCGAGTCCGTTCAGCAGGAACTTTTAAAGCTGTTAGAAGGCAGTACCGTAGAAGTTCCGGTGGGATCCAATCAGAAAAATGCAATGACTCCTATGGCTACTGTAAATACAGATAATATCCTGTTTATCTGTGGAGGTGCTTTCCCGGATCTGGAAAATATCATCAAGGAGCGCCTTACAAAGAAATCCTCCATGGGATTTGGAGCTGCCTTAAAAGACAGCTATGACAATGATCCGGATCTTTTAAGCCATGTGACCAATGAAGATCTGAGGGCATTTGGAATGATCCCGGAATTTTTAGGACGTCTGCCTGTAAATGTTACTTTAAAGGGACTGGGTAAGGATATGATGATCCGGATCTTAAAGGAACCGAAAAATGCCATCCTGCGTCAGTATGAAAAACTTCTGGCACTGGATGAGGTAAAACTTGTATTTGAAGAAGACGCACTTTCCTGGATCGCAGAGGAAGCCTTAAAGCGTGGAACAGGCGCAAGAGCCCTCAGAGCCATTCTGGAAGAGTTTATGCTTGATATCATGTATGAGATACCAAAAGACCCGAATATCGGGTCTGTGGTGGTCACAAGGCCTTATCTGGAGAAAAAGGGAGGTCCCCTGATCCAGGTAAGAGAAGGATAAAATGAATTGGGTATGGAATTCGATCACTCCCGCAGCCGTAAAAATGTCTGCAGCAGATCCAGGGTTCCATACCCAAATTCTTTATTAGGATAGGTAAGGGACGGATTTCTGGCTGCGCCCCGGATCAGATAACTTTTAATAGAAGCCTCGCTCATAGTAGGGTAGTTTCCCATAACGATCCCCCAGCTTAAAAGATTGGCAACTGCTCCTGCAGTGATGGCGGCTGCAGCGCTGGTACCGGTGCGGCGGGAGAAGGCAGGAGCAGTACCGGCTGCTACACTGGATGAAAGCCCAGGGCGAAAAGCAGCTGAGATCCGCACCGATGGCCCCAGGATCTCCACTCCCGGAGCAGCCAGATCCGGCTTTACATAATCTCTGCTGGTGTAGCCACGGCTGGAATGGATGTAGATACTGTTGTTTCTGTGATTGTAGGCCCCTGTTGTAATAGGCAGGCGGGAATTGCCGGGAACCGTGATCGTGTTTGAAGGATCCGGTTTTAAAAATACAGTTTCATCGGAGATAAAACCCTGAACCGGCAGCCACATGTGGTATTCTCCCGTAAGAAACTGTGTATTGTATACACGAATGGTCCAGATCCCCGGGGAAGGACGCTCAAAGCGCATGGATACAAGCTGGCTTCCGCTTCCTGCCTCGATCAGCTGATAACTTACCGTGATGACCGTAGACTCTAAAAGAAAAGGGATACGGGTCTCATTATTGGATAAAATGGGGATACGGCTGATCCGTTCTCCGCCGGGAGATACAAAGCCTACTGTATACAGATCGGCAGCAGAAGACCACAGTTCCAGGATAAAGCCACGTTTCCCTTCTTCTTCTCCTACCCGAAGTTCCACATCTTCAAAAGAAGTGTCAGCGGAAAACCTTCCTGCGTAATGGTGGGCGAGTCCTGTTTCATTTCCTGCTGCGATTACAGTGGCGATCCCGAAAAAGCCGCCATAATTCTGCGTTACCTGGCTTAAGGGGGAGGTACCGGTATGGCTGCCGTAATTGGTTCCAAGTCCTAAAAGGGTGACTAAGGGGCGTCTGAACCGGTCAGCGATGACCCGCAGGTATTTAATTCCCATCATAATGTCATTTTCCTGGAAAGCAGGGGTATCTTCGGAAATCAGATAATAGTCCCGCAGATATTTCTTTGCAGGCTTTAATTTTACAATGGCAAGATCTGCCATGGGAGCAGCGCCTGTGAAGTTCTGGAGAGGGAAAGCAGTTCCGGCTGCAAGACCTGCCAGGAAAGTGCCGTGGCCATCTGTATCTTTGGAAGGTACCAGGGAAAAAGGATCCTCTAAGGTTAAAGCTTCGTTGATCTCTTCATGAGTGAATTCCGTTCCATAGGAGGCACCGCCCATGGGATAATATTCCGGTACACCGGGCGGTAAAACAGAAGGATCCTCAGGAAGGGTCTGATCCCACAGACCAAGGATCCGGGTCGTTCCGTCACTTTTACGAAAAACAGGACTTGTATAGTCGATCCCTGTATCTACAATACCGATGATCACCCCGCTTCCCATATTGCTCAGTGCAGGTGTCTGAAGGGCGGAAACGATCCCGGCAGCTTCCATGGCGGAGTCGTCCAACAGGGTAAAAAGAGAGGGAATGCTGTAGTAGGGCTGACGTTCCAGAGAAAGGGGAAGGGCGTTTTCAAGCTCTGTATAAAAAACAGCATAATCATTGCTTACATAATCCACACAGGGAAACTGCTCCGGGTCCCGGAGATTATTCTGCAGGGATCCAAAACGGTAAATGAAATCAGCGACATCCTGGGAAGCAGGATTTAAGATACATTCAGCCATAAAAACCACCGGTAAAATGCTTGTTATCAGTATATGGGAAAATCACCGGAAGTTACCTGCATATCTGGACGGAAACGGGATAATATTGTAAAATGGACTCATGAAAAAAGTACGAACCTGTTCCATGTACCAGAAAGGATGGATGTATAATATGATCTTACCGTGGCTTACTGGCGGCATTGCTGCCCTGGATCTGTTTATAAAAGACGAAATAGAGCGGGAAGGGGAAGAAGAATTTCCAAGGGACCTTCCCGGCACAAAGGGGCTGATACGCCTTCATAAAAGTTATAATTCCGGACTTCCTTTTGGCTTTTTAAAAGAACGCCCGGAACTGGTAAAAGGGATCCCCCTGGCAGTTACATCTGCTGCAGCAGGCGCATTAGGCGCGTTTATGACAAAAAAGGGCTGCCTGGCCCAGAAGATCGGCCTTTCCATGGTCCTTGGAGGTGCTATCAGCAATCTTTATGACCGTCTGGTAAAAGGCTATGTAGTGGATTATTTCTCCATTGAATTTAAAAGGCTGAAAAAGGTGATCTTTAATCTGGGAGATATTTTTGTATTTTTAGGCAGCCTGGTATTTCTGATCGGGGAACTGTTGGAGGATATAGACCTTAAAAACTGAGCATTCCCCCAAGGGTTCCGCCAAAGGCACACACGCCTAATACCATGAGAGATCTGGCAGCCTGGATAGAGGCCCGGGGATCCATAGCCCAGGAAGCAGCAAAAAGGATGAGAAAATAAAACATTCCTGACAGCAGTCCCCAGAAAAAACGCCGGTTTCTGACTTTTCTTCCTGTGAAAAATCCACCTGCGAAACAGGCTGCAAAATACACAGCAAAGATCAGCAGGTTTACCAGACTTTCTCCCAGGCGCAGTTTGTAAAGGGCAAAAGCCAGTGCCCCTAAAAAGAGGGCAGAAAGGGCATAGGAGATAAAAAGAGAGCGCAGCAGCGGTTTTATCACTTTAGTTTCCATAGACATCTCCCTAAAATATGTTTACAGTCAAGTATATTCACCATTGCAAGCCAACATAACCTATGTTATAATTTTATGGAGTTTATTCATATGTGCCTTTTGAGGCATATAAAAAAAGGAGGTACTGTACAATGAAGCATGTAAAGACTTTAAATGCCAATACCTTAAAGGATACCATGAAGAAGGGCGGATGTGGCGAGTGCCAGACTTCCTGCCAGTCTGCATGTAAGACTTCCTGTACCGTTGGTAACCAGAGCTGCGAAAACTCTGCCCGCTAATGGTATAGGTCGGTAACGGATTAAGTGTGCAAAGCCCCTATGGTCACAGAGATTATAGGGGCTTTCCCATGTGATTTGGATTGGCCTGAAAGGCCTATTACGTTTAGAAAGAGAGATTTTAATTTTGATTCATCAGTATATTAATAATGGTTATCATATTGTTCTGGATGTGAACAGCGGTTCCGTCCATGTAGTAGATCCGGTGGTTTATGACGCCATCGCAGCAGTTTCAGAACAGGTTCCGGAAATGGACAAGCCTGAGAAGCTTTCTGAAGAAGTAACTGCAAATGTTCATAAAAAATTAGACGAGACCTATGGAAGTGAAATGGTCTGTGAAGCACTGGAAGATATTCAGGAGCTGATCGATACAGAACAGCTTCTTACCCGTGACATTTATCGTGACTTTGTTTTAGATTTTAAGAAGCGCAAGACCGTTGTAAAAGCGCTCTGTCTGCATATTGCACACGACTGCAACCTTGCCTGTCGTTACTGCTTTGCGGAAGAAGGAGAGTATCATGGCCGCCGTGCTTTAATGAGCTATGAAGTTGGTAAGAAAGCACTGGATTTCCTGGTAGCTAATTCCGGAAACAGAGAGCATCTGGAAGTGGATTTCTTCGGCGGAGAGCCTCTTTTAAACTGGAAGGTAGTAAAACAGCTGGTTGAATACGGCCGCTCCTTAGAAGAGGCAAACCACAAGAAGTTTCGTTTTACATTAACCACCAACGGCGTTCTCTTAAACGATGAGATCATGGAATTCTGCAACCGTGAGATGAGCAATGTAGTATTAAGCCTGGATGGCCGCCGTGAGATCAATGACAAGATGCGTCCGTTCAGAAACGGCAGCGGCAGCTATGATATGATCGTTCCGAAGTTCCAGAAGTTTGCTGAGAGCAGAGGACAGAAGAATTACTATGTAAGAGGTACTTTCACAAGAAATAACCTGGATTTTGCAGATGATGTGATCCATTATGCAGATCTTGGCTTCCAGCAGATGTCCATGGAGCCGGTAGTAGCTGATCCTGCAGAGGATTATGCCATCCGTGAAGAGGACATTCCTCAGATCTTAAAAGAATATGACAAACTGGCATTAGAATACATCAAGCGCAAAAAAGAGGGCAGAGGTTTTAACTTCTTCCACTTTATGCTGGATTTAACAGCAGGTCCATGTGTTGCAAAACGTCTGGCTGGCTGCGGTTCCGGTACTGAGTATCTGGCAGTTACCCCATGGGGCGATCTGTATCCATGCCACCAGTTTGTAGGCAATGAAAAATTCCTTCTTGGAAATGTAGACACAGGTATTGTAAATACAGAGACCCGTGATGAGTTTAAGCTTTGCAATGTATATGCAAAAGAGACATGCAAGGACTGCTTTGCAAGATTTTACTGCAGCGGTGGATGTAGTGCAAATGCCTATAATTTCAGTGGTTCTATTAACGGCGCATATGAGATCGGCTGCGAGATGCAGAAAAAGAGGATCGAATGTGCCATCATGATCAAGGCTGCTTTGGCAGACGAAGAGGCATAATATATGAAATATCAGGTAATAACCAAAGATGGACGGGCGAAACGTGCCCAGATGGAAACTGTACATGGAACCATCCAGACACCGGTTTTCATGAATGTAGGAACTGTAGGCGCTATTAAAGGCGCTGTATCTACCGATGACCTGCGCCAGATCGGTACTCAGGTAGAACTTTCCAATACCTACCACCTTCATGTGCGTACCGGCGACAAGCTGATCAAGGAGTATGGCGGACTGCATCAGTTTATGAACTGGGATAAGCCGATCCTTACAGACTCCGGCGGTTTCCAGGTATTTTCCCTTACAGATCTGCGCAAGATCAAGGAAGAAGGCGTATACTTCCGCTCCCACATTGACGGACATAAGATCTTCATGGGACCGGAAGAAAGTATGCAGATCCAGTCAAATCTTGGTTCCACCATTGCCATGGCTTTTGACGAGTGCCCACCAAGCCATGCAGATTATGATTATATCCGCAATTCCGTAGACCGCACTACACGCTGGTTAAAGCGCTGTAAGACAGAAATGGATCGTTTGAATTCCCTTCCGGACACCATTAACAAAGAACAGCTGTTGTTTGGCATCAACCAGGGCGGTGTTGTAGATGAGATCCGTATCCAGCATGCAGAAACCATTAAAGAGCTGGACCTGGACGGCTATGCTATCGGTGGTCTGGCTGTAGGTGAGACACATGAGGAAATGTATCACATCCTGGATGTGACGGTACCTCATCTGCCGGAAGATAAGCCTGTATATCTTATGGGGGTAGGAACACCTGCCAATATCTTAGAGGCAGTAGAGCGTGGGGTAGATTTCTTTGACTGTGTTTACCCATCCAGAAACGGCCGTCATGGTCATGTATACACCAACCATGGCAAATTAAATCTGTTTAACCAGAAATATGAACTGGACCACAGCCCGATTGAAGAAGGCTGCCAGTGTCCGGCCTGCCGTTCCTACAGCAGAGCCTATATCCGTCATCTGTTAAAGGCAAAAGAAATGCTGGGAATGCGGTTATGTACCTTGCATAATTTGTATTTTTATAATAAAATGATGGAGGAGATCCGCGACGCCATCGAAGAACACCGTTTCGCAGAATACAAGGCAGCTAAACTTGCCGGTATGGAAGGCAAATAGCAGGTAGAAGCGGGTAAACAAAAAACTATAACTGCTGCGGCGAGGCGGCAGCAGATGTGAAGGAGGAAAAACCATGCAGGGAATGGGCTTTATAGTTATCTATATCGTATTTTTTGCAGCTCTGATCTATTTTACTTCAATCCGTCCACAGAAGAAGGAAAGACAGAAACAGCAGGAGATGTTAAGCAGCGTTGCTGTAGGAGATACCATTCTTACTACCAGCGGTTTTTACGGTGTGATCATTGATATGACCGATGATACCGTGATCGTTGAGTTCGGCAGCAACAAAAACTGCCGTATCCCAATGCAGAAAGCTGCGATCGTTCAGGTAGAGAAGCCAGAGACAAAATAAGACTGGTTTTTTACAAAGAAAATGAACATTAAAAATGTCGGAGGTTTGAAGCTTGGCAGCCGGTCTGCACAGGTGAG
>ERZ791907.832-NODE-832-length-26483-cov-18.733237_pt1 | contig 26483 bp, 23 predicted proteins | sample MGYA00510145_ERZ791907 | MGnify/ENA primary metagenome ERZ791907 (study PRJEB30046, sample SAMN00792089) | human gut metagenome | study: EMG produced TPA metagenomics assembly of the A metagenome-wide association study of gut microbiota in type 2... | reverse complement strand
TCTATGGGCGGAACCTGAGCCGCCCAGGGCGCCAGCCCGATGGCGGCTCGAACCCGGGCGCCGCAAGGCGCCTGAACCCTCTTGCGTCCGGGAATACATTTTTCCCGCGCTGCCCCCTGAGCGCCAGCGAACACAACCCTTCTATACAACCTACCGCGAAGCGGCGCCCCCCTTGCGTCCGGGAATACCGTCAACCGCCGCTATGCCTCTACTACCATCCCTCCCACTTTCCGGAAGTCTTCCCAGAAGCGGGGGTACGATTTCTTTACGCTTTCCGCCCCTCCTATGGTGAGGGGGCCGGTGAGTCTGGGGGTGATGGAAGCGAGGGCCATGGCTATGCGGTGGTCGTTCCAGGAGGAGACGGTGCCGCCGGAAAGGGATGGTTTCCCTCTGATGATAAGTCCCTCGGGCTTTTCTTCTATGTCTGCGCCCAGTTTGGTAAGCTCCACTGCCATGGCGTGGAGGCGGTCGCATTCTTTGAGCCTTACCCTGCCGGCGTGGATGATTTCCGTCACGCCTTCACTGACCGCGGCCATGGCGGCGAAGGCGGGCACTAAATCCGGCACGTTTTCCGCGTCCATGGTGATGCCGTGGAGGCTGCTTCTTTCTGCCGTTAGGCCGCCGCCTTTCTTTTCGATATGGCCGCCCATGTCTTTCAGCAGGGTGACGATGGCTTTGTCTCCCTGGAGGGAGGTGTCGGAAAGGCCGGTTAAGGTGATGGCGCCGCCGGAAAGGGCGGCGGTGAGCCAGAAGGCGGCCTGGGAGTAGTCTCCTTCCACAGAAAAGGTGCCCTTTTGATAGCGCTGGCGGCCGGGGATTTCATAGAGGCCCCCTTCTTTTTCGTGAATTTCTATGCCGTGGCGGGAAAGGGTGTCCACTGTCATGTCCACGTAGCTTTTGGATTCCAGGGGTGTGGTACTCCGGAGGATGGAGTCTTCTTTCGAGAGGGGCAGGGCGAAGAGGAGGCCCGTGAAGAACTGGGAGCTCACGTCGCCGGGAAGTTCATAGGTGCCGCCGGTAAGCGGCCCCCACACTTCCAGAGGAAGACCGCCCTTGGTGCGGTAGGAAATATGCTTCCTGTCAAACATGTCATAGTAAGGGGTCAAGGGACGCTCGGAGAGGCGGCCGTGGCCGGTGTAGGTGACGTGATTTCCGGAGGCAAGACCCAGGGGGATGAGGAAACGGAGGGTGGAGCCCGATTCGCCGGCGTCGGCGTGGAGGATTCCCTCCTGCTGTTTCAGTCCTCCCCTGATGGAAAGGGTAATGCTTCCTTCTTCTTCCTTCTTTTCTATGTGTGCCCCCAGAAGGGAAAGGATGCGCACCGTGGCCTCAATATCTTCGGACCAGGTGACGCCGGTGACTTCCGTTTCTCCTTCTGCCAGGGCGGCGGCAATGATTTCCCGGTGGGTCATGCTCTTAGACGATGGCACCCGGATGGTGCCGGAGAGGGGGCCCGGGTGGATGGTGATTTTCATGAAATCCTCCTCAGCCTGTCACAATGTATTTGGAAAGTTCGTCGGTAGGAATGGTGAGAAGCTCCGCTTCCCCGATTTTCTTCAGCACCACCAGGGTAATGTTCTTTCCCCTTCTTTTCTTGTCGTGCATAATCTGGGGAATGAGTTCCTCCGCCGGAACGCCGATGGAGGTGGGGAGCGACAGCTTATGAAGCACCCGGATGAGGCGGCTGGCAGTGCCCTTTTCGGTGAGGCCCATCCTTTCGGTCTGCTCCGTCAAAAGGCTCATGCCCATGGCCACCCCTTCGCCGTGGGTGAAGGTGGAGTAGTGGAAATACCGTTCCACGGCGTGGCCGATGGTGTGTCCGAAATTAAGAATCTGACGCTGCCCGTTGTCAAATTCATCCTCTTCCACCACCCTGGTCTTCTGCAGGACGCTGTGGAGGATGATTTCTTCTATATGATTCTCCAGATCCTCTTCCGTTTCCAGGGATTCAAAGATTTCAAAGAGCTCCCTGTCGCCGATGCAGCCGTATTTCACCGCTTCCGCCAGTCCGTCGTGGACATAGCGGTTGGGAAGGGGTTTCAAAAGGTCCGGGTCAATAAATACCCCTTTGGGCTGGTAGAAAGCGCCGGCCAGGTTCTTCCCGCTGGGCAGGTCCACCGCCACCTTGCCGCCTACGGAGCTGTCAATCTGGGCCAGGATGGTGGTGGGAATCTGGAAGAAGGGAATGCCCCGCATGTAGGTGGCTGCCGCAAAGCCGCCCAAATCCCCCGGCACGCCGCCGGAGAGTGTGACAAGGGCGTCGCTTCGGGACATATTGAACTCCGATAAAGCGTCGTACACGTCAGCAAGGACCTTCATATTCTTGCTTTCCTCTCCGGCCGGAATGGCGATGACCCGCACGTCGAAACCCGCTTCCGTAAGCACATTCCGGATGCGCTCGCCATAGAGGGGTTCCACATGGTCGTCGGTGATGACGGCGATTTTTTCCGCCTTCGTGAGAGCGCGGATTTTGCCGCCCACCTTGTCAAGGAGGCCCCGCTCGATTTCAATCTGATAGGAATCTTTTCCAAGATTTACATTAACTGTTGCCACGATGTATCATTTCCCTTCTTCTTCTGCCCGCCTCTTCCAGAAAGGCGGTGATTTCCTCTTCATTTCCTTCGTCAATGGCCTTCCGTATGGCCGAGAGCGCCGCGCCGAAGCGGTCGATTTCCTCCAGGAGCTTTTCCCGATTGGAAAGGAAAAGGGAGGTCCAGAGCTTTCCATTAATATCGGCCACCCTGGTTTCGTCCCTGAAGGAGCCGCCGATGAAATACTTCGTTTTTTCCGAATAGGAGGCACTGTTCATGAGGGACGTGGCCACCACATGGGTGAGGTCGCTGGTGTAGGCAATGGCCCGGTCATGCTCCTCTGCCGTCACCACCGGCACATGGGCACAGCCCAGCTCCCTGGCCATGTCCTTCACCAGTTCCAGATGCTCCTTCCTGTTCCAAGGCTCCGGAATGAGCACATAATTGGCACCGTCGAAAATGGCGCCGTCCGACTGGGCCAGCCCGGCCCCTTCCTTCCCGCACATGGGATGGCCGGAAACGAAATCCATGCCTTCCGGAAGAAGGGCGGCCACCTCCTGGGCAAAGCCATTCTTCACGCCGGCAATGTCGGTGAGCACTGCCCTTTCATGGAGGAGAGGGAGATGCTCTTTGATAAAGGCAAGGGTCCCCTTCTCCGGCGTACAGAAGATGACGATTTCCGCCTTCTTCAAATCCATGGGGTCAATGGAGTCCACAATTCCCATGGCCAGAGCCTCCTGTGCCACGCTTTCCGTGCGGTTCAGGCCAATCACCGGATGGCCCAGCTCCTTCAGCCTTTTGGCAAAGGAGCCTCCCATGAGACCCAGACCGATGACAGCAATGGGAATCCTGCTAAAGTCACTGTTCATAATGGTTTCCTTTGTATGTTGTATATATGTATGTATATATTGAGAATTCTGTAGGGGTTCAGAGGGGCGCGGCTGCGCCGCAGGTTGTGTAAAAAGGTTGTATTCGCTTCGCTCAGGGGGCGACAGCCGCCTTTGGCGGCTGAGGGTGGTGGTATCGCCATTGGACACGCCCTTTCGGGCGTGAGGGTTCAGAGGGTTCAGAGGGTTCAGAGGGTTCAGAGGGGAAGGTATCGCCCTTCGGGCGATGAGTATTTATGCTGTGGAGGTCCTGCATAGGACCTCCAAGTCAGCCGAAGTTGGCCCTTAGCCTGCCCATAAAAGGGCCTTCCTTTTGTCGGCTGACCGTTGTCGGCGGCATCGCTGCCGGAGGCAGCGAAAACCATACAACCGGGCCTGCGGCCCGCTGGAAATGCACCCCTTCTGCCTACGGCACCTCCCCCGGAGGGGGAGGTTTTAGCGGCGCTATGCCTTAAGATGCTTATGGGTCCAAAAGCTGAACGGAGAGCAAAGTTCCCCCTCCGGGGTGGCAAAGGAACTGGATTTGTAGGGGAGCATCGCGACCCGAAAATCCAGTGACATGCTTCCCAGCGGGGCAAAGGTGGTGCGCCAGCACCAAAAGGGGTGCATTTCCGCGAGCGCAGCGAGGTTTGCTTGTTTTCCCTCGCCCGCAGGGCGGTTGTATGGTTTTATCATAATGGCGCCTTTCATTTCATTTTTAAAGGCGCCCACCTTAGCCGCTGCCGAAGGCAGCATTTATAACTCCCCTCTGAACCAGCCCGCTCTGTGGGCGGAACCTGAGCCGCCCAGGGCGCCAGCCCGAAGGCGGCTTGAACCCGGGCGCCGTAAGGCGCCTGAACCCCTTTGCGTCCGGGAATACCGGTAAGCCCCACAAGTGCCGCCCCTCCCCATAAGTGTCATAAAAAGGCAGAGCCCCCAGCGAGCCCTGCCTTTTCTCCATTCCGAAAGAGCATGCAGGGCTTTTGATTACAGTTCTCTTCCCACAATGGGAGCCAGCTGTTTCAGGCGCCCCATGAGGTCATCAAAAGTCTCTGGCGTAATGGATTCCGCTCCATCACACCATGCATGTTCCGGATCATTATGAACTTCACACATAATCCCGTCGGCGCCGGCAGCAATGGCAGCCATAGCCATGGCGGGTACCATTTCCCGATGGCCCGTGGCGTGGCTGGGGTCTACGATAATGGGCAGGTGGCTTCTTTCCTTCACCACTTCCACCGCCGACAGGTCCAGCGTATTTCTGGTGGCCTTTTCAAAGGTGCGGATGCCCCGTTCGCAGAGAATCACGTTGTGATTTCCTTCTGACATAATGTATTCCGCACTCATGAGCCATTCTTCGATGGTGGCGGACATGCCGCGCTTCAGGAGCACCGGCACGTTCAGACGCCCCACGGCCTTCAGGAGGTCGAAGTTCTGCATGTTCCTGGCACCGATCTGGATGATGTCCACGCCCTTTTCCAGGAACATACCGATTTTATCGGCGCTCATGAGTTCCGTTACCACCGGCATGTTTTCCCTGTGGGCAGCGGAAATGAGAAGGTCCAGTCCTTTTTCTCCCAGCCCCTGGAAGGAGTAGGGAGAAGTTCTTGGTTTGAAAGCGCCGCCACGGAGCACCGCTGCTCCCGAAGATTTCACGGATGCCGCAATACCGCCGATCTGCTCCGGCGTTTCAATGGAGCAGGGACCGGCCATGACCACCAGCTTTTTCCCGCCGATTTTCACGCCCTTCACATCCACCACCGTATCGGCGGGGTGGAAAGCGCGGCTGGCCCGTTTGTAGGGCTCCTGCACCCGCATCACCTTGTCCACCCATGGATTGCTGAGGAAATCCCTTTCATCCAGGGCAGACGTATCGCCCACAAGACCAAGCACCACCTTGCTGGAGCCCTTGCTGCGGTCCACCTGGAATCCGCGGTCCCTCATTTCCTGTTCCAGCTGCTCGATAGCGGTAAGCGGTGCGTTCTGTTTCATTACAATAATCATGATGTTCCTCCTCTGCCCGTACAGGCTCCTTCAATTCTCCGGGATATGTATCCCACTTCTTCTAACTCCTATCCTTCCATCCTTCTAAAAAGAAAAGGACAGGCTCCGTGAGTCTGTCCTTTCATTTTGGAAATACTTTATCTGGAAAGGAAACGAGACTCATCACCGGCGCAGCAAAAGTAACCGAAGCCATAATAATAGCTCCAGCCAAAGACATCATATGCCATTCCTGCGTTCATGGAACTAAGTCTCATGTTTCCCTCTCCTTTCGTTAGAAGTTAGCTTAGTATAGGCTCATGAGAGCCCTTTTGTCAAGGGAAATCTGCGACTGCGCCGGTGAAGGGGGGGCGCGGCTGCGCCGCGGGTTGTGTAAAAAGGTTGTGTTCGCTTCGCTCAGGGGGGCGACAGCCGCCTTCGGCATCTGAGGGTGGTGGTATCGCCGCTTCGCGGCGATGAGATTTATTGCCGCGGGTCGGCGGCAGCGCTGCCTCGGGCAGCGAAAACCAAACAACCGCGCCTGCGGCGCGATGGAAATGCACCCCCTCTGCCTACGGCACCTCTCCACGGGAAATCGTCTCACGTGATTTTCAGGTCGCTTTGCTCCCTTACAAATCACGTTCGCTTGCCACCCCGGAGGGGGAGGTTTACTCTCCGTTCAGCTTTTGGACTCATAAGCATCTTAAGGCATAGCACCGCTAAAACTTCCCCCTCCGGGGGAAGTGGTGCGCAGCACCAAAAGGGGTGCATTTCCTCGGGCGAAGCCCGGTTGTATGGTTTTCTTTCCGTTACTGTCATAAACTCAAATTGACACCGCTGCTAAGCCCCCATAGTGCCCCCTGAATAGGCGGGAAGGTGGTGGCGCCAGCTGCCAAAGGAGGCTCTGCCGACAGGCAGTATTTATAACTCCCTTTGAACCAGCCCGCTCTGTGGGCAGAACCTGAGCCGTCAAGGGCGTCAGCCCGATGGCGGCTTGAACCCGGGCGCCGTAAGGCGCCTGAACCCTCCTGCATTCAGAAATACAATTTCCCCATCCGCCCCCTGAGCGCCAGCGAACACAACCCTTCTACACAACCTGCCGCGCCAGCGGCGCCCCGTTTTCCCTATGCCGTCTTCCCGCCAACTGGCAGTTACCAGCGAAAACGATACTAACGTCTTGTCCCGAGATCCTTCGCTTCGCTCAGGATGACGGTGGAAGGCGGGAAGGGAACAGACGGATAGCGGGCAGCCGACAGCGGACAAAGGCCCACTTATTCTCACAAATAGGGCGACACGTCTTTTCTTCCCAGAAGGAGGGCCGGCAGGAGGCCCGCTGCGGTGCCCATGATGGTGACGGCGGGAATGATGAGGAAGCCCCGCCAGTCCGGGGTGGTGACCATGGTGATGGCAGCGGTGTCGGATACCATGCGGGCCGTGAGGAGGCTTGCTCCATAGCCGGCAAGCCAGCCTGCGATGCTTCCTGCAAGAAGAAGCATGCCCTCCTCCGCCAGAAGGAAGAGGCGGATTTTCGATTTCCCTGCGCCCAGGGCTTCCAGGAGGGCCAGTTCACCGATGCAGGAAAGACCGCTCCAGTACATGACAAGAAGTGTAATGAGAAGGGACATGGCAAGAAGGGCGGTGACGAAGATTTCCCAGAAATGCCTGGTCTGTCCCACCATGGCATAGAGGGAGATGACGGACTGGGAGGGGAAGACCATCTGCACATCCCGGTTCTTCTGGTAGGAGGAAAGGAGCTCCATGGCTTCCTTATAGCCTTTGGGCACCACCAGAAGGGCCGTCACTTCCCGTTTGTCCTCGGATACTTCCCCATGGGCCGCCCACAGGTCCTTCATGTCGATGAATATGGCGGTGTCGTAGGGGCCGCCCACCGGCGCAAGGATACCGGTGACCCGGAAGGGATGGTCATGGGCATGGCCTTTGGGGGAGGTGCCGTGGACGGAGCGGAAGGTGTCCCCCACGTGGAGTCCCGTGAGGCGGGCGGTCTCGCTGCCAATCACCGCTTCCCCCTCTTCCTTGAAAACGGCTCCTTCCTGCAGGGTGAGCCAGGGGTCTTTGTTTTTCACAGGGCGGTAGTCGAAGAGGGCTCCATCGGTGCCGACAATACGGAAGCCCCGGTAATTGTCCCCAAATCCCAGGGGATACACCGCCTGGGCCTTCCCGGTACCCTCCAGTTTCTTCATTTCATCCAGCGGAATATTTCCCACCGGCCGATCCCTTAGAAATACGGTATTCAGCACCAGCTGGTAGGCGGACCCTTTGGCTCCCGCCAGAATGGGAAAGGGGCTCACCGCCCTGTTGATGCCGCCGTAAAGGCCGCCGGCGGTCTGCAGAATGAAAACCGGCACCGCCGCAGTCACAAGGATGAGAAGGAAAAGAAGAAACTGCCGAAGCGGCCGTCTCGCCAGGGAAAGAAAGGCCAGTCGAATCATAGGAACGCCCCCTTCTGTACGTCATAACGCAGGGGGAAACGGTCCATCACCCTTTTGTCGTGGGTGGCGCAGAGCAGGAAGCAGCCCGTTTCCCTCTGGTAGTCCAGCATGAAATCCATGAGCTTCTTCCCGTTTTCCTCATCCAGCGCCGCCGTAGGCTCATCCGCCAGAAGCAGGGCCGGCCGGCGCACGATGGCCCGAAGGAAGGACACCCGCTGCTGCTGACCGCCGGAAAGACGGTCCGCCTTCCTTTCCTCCAGCCCCGAAAGGCCCACCCGATGGAGGAGGGAGGAAATGGTATCATCGTCGGCGCTTCCTCCTGACAGGGAGGCGGAGAGGCGGATGTTTTCCTTCACCGTCAGATAGGAGAGAAGGAGGGGCTTTTGAAATACATACCCCACCTTTGCCGCCCGGAAATCGCAGCGCTCAGAGGGGGACAGGGAGGACAGCTGCACCTCCCCTATCCGGATGCTTCCGGAAGTCGGGGTGAGGAGCCCGGAAAGGCAGTGCAGAAAGGTGGTCTTCCCGCTGCCCGAAGGGCCCGTAATCACCGCCATGCCGCCGTCTTCCAGCGAAAAGGAGGGAACCGAAAGGGCCCGGAGAGTCTTCCCGTCTCCGTCAGGAAAATTACAGATGAGATTTTGAATGGTTATCATAGTTCTCCTTTGTCATTTGACACGCCTATGGCGTGAGGGTTGACGGCCCTGGCGGGCCGAGGGTTCTGAAGTTTCTTAGGTTTGACAGCCACTACGTGGCTGAGGGTTGTGGTATCGCCATTGGACACCCCCTACGGGCGTGAAGGTTCAGAGGGTTCAGAAGGTTCAAAGGGTTCAGAGGGTGGTGGTATCGCCCTTCGGGCGATGAGATTTATATGCCGCCTTGCGGCGGCAGGGAAAACCAAACAACCGCGCCTGCGGCGCGCTGGAAATGCACCCCTATCCCCGCCTACGGCGGTACTTCCTCCGGAGGGGGAAGTTTGCTCTCCACTCAACTTTTAGGCTCATAAGCACCTCAATGCATAGCAGCGCTAAAATCTCCCCCTCCGGGGTGGCAAGCGAACGTGATTTGTAGGGGAGCGACAGCGACCTGAAAATCACGTGAGACGCTTTCCCGTGGAGAGACGCCGCCGGAGGCGGCAGAAGGGGTGCATTTCCATCGCCCGCAGGGCGGTTTGCCTGTTTTTCCACGGGCGCAGCCCGGTTGTACGGTTTTCTCTCCGCTGCTGCTATAAACTCACTTTGACGCCACTGCCCAGCGCCCATAGTGCCACCAGCGAAGCTGGGGTGGCAAGGGAACTGGATTCGTAGGGAGCCCTTGGGCGACTGAGAATCCAGTGACACGCTTCCCAACGGGGAAAGGTGGTGGCGCCAGCCACCAAAGGGGGCGCTGCCGAAGGCAGCATAAAATACTCCCTTTGAACCAGCCCGCTCTGTGGGCGGAACCGGAGCCGCCCAGGGAGAAGCCCGATGGCGGCTTGAACCCGGGCGCCGCAGGCGCCTGAACCCCCTTGTGTTCGGGAATACCGCCCTGCGGATACCCGATAGCCCCCTGAGCGAAGCGACGCAACCCTCAGCCCGCGCGAAAGCGCAGGGCTGTTGCCCCTCCGCCGAAGGCGGCCCCCTCTTGCGTTCAGGAATACCGCCTATCCGCCGTCTTCCCGCCGACTGGTATTTACCGGCTTTCCCCTCACTTACTATTCTTACCGAGATCCTTCGCTTCCGCTCAGGATGACGAGTGTCCGGCGGGAAGAAGCAGTCGGCAAGCGGACAGCGGCCCTCCCCCATCATCTAAAAAAAGCACCGGTCACAGTGCTTTCTTTATTTCAAACGATGGTCCGGCAGGAGAAATCAGCTGTCTATGGAATCGGCGTGGATTCTAAGCTGGCTCACAAATCCGGTTTCTTCGTCGGTCTCACTGCCTATTTCCAAAGTGCCTGTAACGGTAATGGGGGTATCATAGGGGAGTGCAGTGATGGGGTCGTCTACTTTGACGACGATGATGTTATCAGGCCAGTCTGCGTCGCTGGAACAGAAGGGGCAGACGGACATAGGTACTTCAGTGAGCACGAAGAAATGTATGGTCGGCGTCAGCGGCGGTGCCATATAACCTGACACGGTCACTGTGCCGCCTTCAAGGCTTATTGTCTTGTCGGAAAATGTCAGCCCGTCGGCGGACCAGCCGGAATAAATTTCATCGAATGATAATTCTTCCGCCTCCGCCGTGGGAAATGACATGAGCAGAGCAATGGCCATAAAGGAAATCAAAAGAATGTGTTTCATGAAATTTCACTTCCTTAGAAGCGAAAGCTTACTTCTTGTTTTTGTTGGCGTCGATGCCAAGGGCTCTCAGCATACCGAAGAAGACTTCTGTATTGTCCATGGTGCCGTGGAAATATTCGGATCCCGGGCCGCCGGCGTTGAGAAGGATGTCGTCAGCGGAATGGCATTCCTGGGGATCGTCCTTCGGTGTATTGGCCGGTACCAGTTCTGCCGGGTCTCCCGGATGGATGCGGGCGGGGTTGGCTTTGGAGGAAGCGGAGGATACCTGATGGTATTCCACCTTGTCGCCGTTCTGCACGGCTTCTTCCCTGGTCTCCGTCACAGCCAGGGCCGGCGGAGTGGGGGTCTTCATGAAGTGGTAGTTTTCGTAGTATTCCGGATGGTTTGCATACTGTACGGCCAGGGTCACATCGGGATCCGGGTTATCCGGGAAACCGTCGTGGTTGGCATCCTTGAAGGTCGGGAAAATGGAGTTTGCATAGACGCGGACTGCTTCGGTGCCCTTCCTGCCGTCCCGTTCGTGGTAGGTGCCGCTGATGGAAATACCGTGTGCATGGTCGGCAAGGACGATGATGAGGGTATTGTCACCATGTTCTTTCGCCCATTTTTCTGCGTATTCGATGGACTTATCGAATTCGATGGTGTCGTAGGCTGCTCTCTGCCAGTCCATGACATGGAGCTGTTTATCAATGGAGGCGCCTTCAATCATGGCGAAGAAGCCGTTGGGGTTCTTGGAGAGGATATCCAGGGATTTCCTGGTCATATCCATGAGGTTCGGCTGGTCGTCGAAGCCCTTCAGTACTTTCGGGTTCTTCAGCATTTCACGGTCAATGTATACGTTCATGGTGCCGGTATGGAAGAGGCCCAGAAGAGGCTTATCGGAAGGAGCGGCCATCATTTCCCTGGAAGTGCTGGCAAAGGTGTATCCCAGGTCCTTGAAGTCCTGGATAATGTTATCATTGTCCTTTCTCTTGGAACCAGGGATGGACTTGGGGAGGTAGCGGGAAGAGCCGCCGCCCATGATAACGTCGGGACGATGATAGGCATCGAGATAGCTCTTGGCCAGGAAATCCTGGTTCGCTCTTCTTCTGGTGTGGCCAATCATGGCAGCCGGGGTTGCGTCGGTGGATTCAGCCTGGGTAATGATGCCGATGGACATGCCCCTGGTTCTCTTCAGGATTTCGGAAATATTTTCTACCTTCGGGTCATCGAAGGGATCCTTGGTGGAATCTTCGTAAATACCCATAGCATTCACTACGGATTTATGGCCGGTGGCATAGGCGGAAGCGGAATTGGCGCTGTCGGTGACCAGGGAATCGTAGCCGGAGGTGGTAATCACTGCGTTGTGTTCCAGTTTCTCCATGGCCAAAAGGTCATTGTACTTGCCGTTGGTCATGCCCTTGGACAGAATGCGAGCCACTTCCCTTGCCTGCAGAGACATGCCGTCGCCTACGAAGAGAATCACGTTCTTAGCCTTTTTCTGTGCCGTTTCATGGACTACCTCATAGCCTGTGGACGCGGTGGAAGTGCCAAGGCTGTCCTTTGCATTCACGGTGACAGCGATTTTTCCGGTTTTGGAGAAATCCACATCGTCAATGCGGTAAGAAGTGACACCATTTCCCAGATCCTTCACCACCGCCTGTTTGCCGAAGAACTTATCCGCCGGGATGCCGTTCACCTTCACATCCACATTCTGGAGATTCTTCGCATTGGACACTTCCACGTCAAAGTCAAAATGAGCACCTGCCCAGAACTTTGCGGTGTCTACCGGAAGAATCCGGATATCCGACGCCTCAGAAGGAAACATGCCCCCGAAAAGGGCGCCCCCTGCCAGAAGACCGCATACAGCTGCTTTCATCCAAGATTTTTTCATTCCTCTGCTCCTTCCATTGATGAACCTGTCATCACTCTTATTGTTGTTCTGCATACCATGGTATAGGGAAAATGAAATGGCAGAGAAAGGGCTTTGTACAGGAAAAGAAAAAACAAAATTAGAAATTCCATAAAATCATAAAATTTTTGACATTTCCCGGCTTTGTGTAAAAAAAGAGAAAAGGGCCACGGCTTCGCCCATGGACACGCCTGCGGCGTGAGGGTTGACGGCTCCCTGAGCCGAAGGTTCTTAAGGTTCTTAGGTTTGACAGCCACTACGTGGCTGAGGGTTGTGGTGGCGGCTGGCGCCGCAGTTTATAGTCAGCGTTACGGGATAACCTTCCCGCCCTCACAGTTATTCTGAACCCCAGGTAAACATCGCTAATAACTTTTACCAGCTCACTATCTCACTAGCCCACTAGCCCACTAGTTCACTAGTTCACTAAAGAATCCCGGTCGGCGGGAAGGAGCCGCTGCATGTAGAGGTGAAAACGATCAGCTTCCAGCTCCTGGCTGATTCCGGCTTGATGCCTTTGGATTCATCAGCAGGGATCGCATTACGGTGATTAGCGGCCTTTGGCCGCTTCCCCCGCCCTACACATTGACGTCCGTAAATCTATACGCTATACTATCCACATATTACATATTGATGTAGGTAAATATGAGGAGATCTCTATGGATATGAAAAAAGAACGAATGATTATGCTGAAGGCCGTGACCGATGAAAACCGCCTTCATATTATAGAGCTGCTGAAGCAGGGGGAGCGGTGCGCCTGTGTGCTTCTGGAAAGTCTCCATTTCTCCCAGCCCACCCTGTCCCACCATATGAAGGTGCTCTGCGAGGCGGGGCTGGTGAAGGGCCGGAAGGAAGGGAAATGGGTGTACTATTCCCTGGACGTTTCCAAGGGCCATGAGCTCTCTGCCATGATTGACGACCTCTTCCAGGTAACGGAGAAGGGAGATGATTCCTGTGACTGCTGCCGGTAAAGAAAGGGGTATCAGCTTTTTCCAGCGCTATCTCACCCTTTGGGTGCTTTTGTGCATGATACTGGGCGTAGCCCTGGGCCATTTCCTTCCCGCCCTGCCCCGTTTCCTGGGGCGCCTTCAGGTAGACGGCATTTCCCTTCCCATTGCGGTGCTCATTTGGGTCATGATTTACCCCATGATGATTAAGGTGGATTTCCAAAGTATCAAACAGGCCGGACGAAACGGGAAGGGTCTCCTGGTGACCTGGGTGACGAACTGGCTCATCAAACCCTTCACCATGTACGGCATAGCAGCCTTCTTCCTTTTCCACATTTTCGGCGCCTTCATGGCGCCGGAGCTGGCCAGGCAGTATCTGGCCGGCGCTGTCCTGCTGGGCGCCGCTCCCTGTACGGCCATGGTGTTCGTGTGGAGCACCCTCACCCATGGAAATCCGGCGTACACAGTGGTGCAGGTGGCCACCAATGACCTCATTATCCTCATCGCCTTTGTTCCCATCGTAAAATTCCTTCTGGGCGTCTCTGCGGTTTCCGTGCCCTATGACATCCTCTTTATCAGCGTTTTCCTTTTTGTGGTCATTCCCCTCTTCGGCGGCATGCTCACCCGCCGCCTGGTAGTGAAGAGGTGTGGCGAATCGTATCTGGTTCAGGTCTTCGTCCACAAATTCGACCATGTAACCACAGCGGGCCTTCTCCTCACCCTGGTCATCATCTTCAGCTCCCAGGCGGACATGATTCTTTCCAATCCCCTGCACATCCTCCTCATTGCGGTGCCCCTCACCATCCAGACCTTCTTCATCTTCTTCCTGGCCTACGGCGCCTCCCATGTGCTGCATCTTCCCTTCGACATTGCCGCCCCTGCCGGCATGATTGGCGCTTCCAATTTCTTTGAACTTTCCGTAGCTGTGGCGGTGGCCCTCTTCGGCGCCTCCAGTCCCGCAGCCCTTGCCACCACCGTCGGCGTGCTCACCGAAGTACCGGTGATGCTCACCCTGGTGAAGATTGCCAATGATACGAAAGGATGGTTTCCCCATGAATCATAAGCCCCTAGGGAAGCACTGATTAATTCGCAGAATCGAATTTCATATGTATTTTTATCCAACGCTGCGTCATCAGTCTCCTTAAATAGCTGGCTATTCGCGTCGACTTGATTCCTTGCATTGAATAAAAATACAAGAATGGAATCCGATAACGATTTAATCAGCGCTTCCCTAAAGAATACCAGTCGGCGGGACAGCAAATCCCGTAACGCTGACTATAAAACTCATCGCCCGAAAGGGTGATACCACAACCCTCGGCCCAAAAGGCCGTCAAATCAACACCTTCGGGGCGCCCCCGTCAATCTTAAGAACCTTTTTCACCGCGGACAGCGGACAGCGGACAGCCTTGCACGCCCCTCCCTTCTTTTGCTATGATATTCCCGTAAATCAGCAGGAAGGGATGGTTCTATGACAGCGGAAAGAAAAAAGGGACTCCTCTTTGCCTCCGCCGGCTCCATTTTCTGGGGCAGCAGCGGCATTGCAGGCCAGTTTCTCCTGATTAATGAAAACATAGCGCCTGAATGGCTTACCTTTTTCCGGCTCCTCTGCGCCGGATTTCTTTTACTTCTTCTAAGCCATTTCTTAAAAGGAAATATTTCCGCCATATGGAAAGACCGGAGGGATCGGCGGACCCTCCTCATTTTCAGTGCCTTCGGTATGCTGGGCACCCAGTACGGCTACTTTGCCTCCATCCGCTGCAGCAATGCCCCCACCGCCACCATTCTGGAATACCTCATGCCCATTCTCATTATTTTCTGGTACTGCCTTTCTGAAAAGCGATGGCCCAGGACGGTGGAAATCTTCTGCGCCCTCTTTGCCATCACCGGCACCGCCCTCATTGCCACGGGCGGTGACTTCAGGAGCCTTTCCATTTCAGGTAAAGCCCTTTTCTGGGGCCTCCTCTCGGCACTGGCCTGTGCCCTCTATACGGTGGAACCGGTAGGCATCATTAAGAAATACGGAGCGCCCCTGGTGGTGGGCTGGGGCATGTTTCTGGCCTCCTTTGTCCTGCTGCCCGTGGTGTCCCTCACTCCCTTCACCGGTACCGTGGACATGCCGGTGCTTCTTTCCTTTGCCTATGTAGTCCTCTTCGGCACCATCTGCTCCTTCGTTCTCTACCTGGGCAGCGTGGCTTACATCCTTCCCACGGAGGCCAGCATCATTTCCGCCATCGAACCGCTGTCCTCCATCATCTTCTCCTTCCTCATCTTCCACCTCACCTTCAGTTTCTGGGAGCTCATGGGCATGGCCCTCATCATCCTGGCAGTGGCGGTGGTGGCGAGGAAATAGGGGGGCGCCCGAAGGGCGCGGGGAAAAGGTTCTTAGGATTGACCGGCCCTATGGGCCGGAGGGTTCTTAGGTTTGACAGCGGCTTTGCCGCTGAGGGTTGCGGTGGCCGCTGCGCGGCAGTAAAAAAAGGGGGGGCGCGGCTGCGCCGCAGGTTGTGTAGAAGGGTTGTGTTCACTTTCGTTCATGGGGCGCTGCCGCAGGCAGTATATATAACTCCCTCTGAACCCGCCCGCTCTGTGGGCGGAACCGGATCTGCCAAGGACGTCAGCCCAATGGCGGCTTGAACCCGGGCGCCGTAAGGCGCCTGAACCTTCTTGCTTTCGGGAATAGTGGTATCGCACTTGGACACGCCCTTTGGGCGTGAGAGTTCAGAGGGTTCAGAGGGTGGTGGTATCGCCCTTCTGGCGATGAATATGAAGTCAGCGCTACGGGATATTTTTTCCCCGCTGTCATAGCCTTCACAACCCTTCTACACAACCCTCGGCCCGCGCGAAAGCGCAGGGCTGAGCCCCTGCCCGCCAAAGGCGGGCGCCCCTCTCTTGCTTTCGGGAATAGTGGTATCGTCCATGGGGCCACTTTGTGGCCCGGGTTCAGAAGGTTCAGAGGGTTCAAAGGGTTCAGAGGGGGTGGATTGCCCTGCGGGCAATGCTTATAAAGTCAGCGTTATGTGCCTGCCCCCCCGCCCTCACAGTCATTCTGAGCCGCAGGCGAAGAATGGCCGGTCGACCAACCAAAAGGAAAGCCCTCTTATGGGCAGGCTAAGGGCCGACTTTGGTCGACTCGCGCATTCTATACAGAATGCGCGCAGTACACGGCGGGCATGAGACAAACGGTAGCAAATACCGGCCGGCGGGAAGACAAAAAAGAAATGGCACCATAAATGGTACTTTTCACTAAAAAAGCACCTTTGGAATTTTCCAAAGGTGCTGATTTTTTCGTGGTGCGCTTGGGGAGATTCGAACTCCCGACACACGGTTTAGGAAACCGCTGCTCTATCCAGCTGAGCTACAAACGCATTAGTTTTATTTTACAAAAAGAATGGGGATTTGTAAAGGGTGAGATAGTGAGCTGGTGAGCTAGTGGGCTAGTGTCCGCTATCCACTATTGCCGTTCCGTTGACCATTGAGCGAAACGAACACAACCTTTCTACACAACCTTCAGCCTGCGCAAAAGCGCTGGGCTGAAGACCCTGCCCGCCAAAGGCGGGCGCCCCTTCTTGCTTCCGGGAATACAACCCGTCTGATGTCTGACGGCCTAATGTCTTCCCGCCGACTGGTATTTACCGGCACCCCTCTCACTTGCTGTTCTTACCGAGATCCTTCGCTGCCGCTCAGGATGACAAGTATCCGGCGGGAAAGGCCATGAGCGGTAAGCAGTAAGCCGACAGCCGATAGCCGGCAGCTGACAGCGGATAGCGGATAGCGGTTAGAACAGTTCCTTTATCCTATCCAAGAAACCTTTCTTTTCTTTTTTCAATGGCTTTGGCATCACCGGTTTTTCCGGTTCCGGCCGGGGCACCCTGGGCAGGGGGGCCGTGTTTTCGCTGGGGCGGAAGGGCGGCGGTGCGGTGAAGGTGGGCATGCGGAGCACCGGCGGGGCCATGATTTTCGGCTGGACTGCGGGGGTCCTCCTCACGGGGGTTCTTGCTTCGCTCCTGCCGTAGGGTACGTAGTGGTAGGATTTGGAGGAGGGGTCCGGCACATTGCGGTCTGCAATGTAGCGGGTGCCGTTGAAGTCCCGTCCCCGGAGCCGTTCCAGCAGCATGGAAGCCATCATCTGGGGCGAAAAGTAGGAGAAGGGCAGCCTTGGCGCCATGCGGGCGATGGAGGAAAGGAAGGATGTCTTCACGTCGTCCAAAGTAAGACGCAGTTCTTTCCGTATTTCATCCATAAGAAGAATCATGCCCTTCTGGGTGGGAAAGAGGTTTTCATAGGGCACCAGGTTGTTCTTATTTCCCATGCCCGACATGTCCATGAAGAAGACCAGGTACAGGTATGGCAGGGCGTTGGCCTTGTCCTTGATGCGCAGGTAGAAATTGGCAACGGTGTAGTACATATTCCGAAGCTTGGACCATTCGCCGGCCATGGTGTAAATGGCGATTTTCTGCTGGAAGGCGCGGTACAGAATGTCCCGGGCCGTGAAGGGCTCGCCCCGCTGGGTGAGGGCGTTCTGGGACTCCCCGATTTCCCCTTCCGTCAATCCGTAATTTTCCCGAACGTTCAGCACATAGGCCATGTGATGGCCGATTTCCGCTTTTCCTTCCTTGGTGAGCACGTAAATCCGTGGCACGCCGTGGGCATAGTCCTTCTCCGGGATTTTGGAAATCACCCGTCCCGTGAGCTCCGCATGGGTGCCTTCGCCGGAGAGATCATAGCGCTTCAGAAAATCGGAAAGCATTTTATCCGGAAGCATGTTCACCGTCTCCTGGGGCCGGCTGGTCCGTATCCAGCCGTCTTCCATGAGGGCGTCTATCCGGGTATTGGCGTCGGCGCCGTAGATATTCAATTTGTAAGGCGGTATCCGATGATGCAGCGGTTTGCCGTCAAAATAATCCAGTATCAGTATGTCCCTGATAGACAGCCCCATGGCAGCCCTCCTTCCCGGGAAAGGGCTGATGAAATCGTGATTCGAATGCATAAGCCTATCCCCAATTTTCCATTCTTAATTATAATCCAGACACTGCACTTTTGAAAAGAGGAATTATGGAGGGCCGCTTCGCGGCCCGGGTTCAGAAGGTTCAAAAGGTTCAAAAGGTTCTAAGGGTTGTGGTATCTCCCTATCGGGCGATGAGTATGAAGTCCGCGTTACGGGCTAACCTTCCCGCCCTGCAGTCATTCTGAACGAAGCGAAGAATCTCCGTAAGAATCGTAAGTGAGGGAAAGACGGTAAATACCAGTCGGCGGGAAGATTCGGAAAAAAGGTTCTTAGGATTGACCGGTCGTTGGCCGGAGGGTTCTTAGGTTTGACAGCGGCCTTTGGCCGCTGAGGGTTGTGGTGGCGGCTAACGCCGCAATATATAGCCCCTTCGCGGCCTTTTGGGACCAGGCCGCAAAAATCCGGCAGCTGCTGCAAGGCAGTCTGCCGGATTTTTAATCCAAGGTTTATAAATTCGTTTCCACCACTTCTACCACATCCAGATTTTTCTTCCTGATATCCGGATTCGCTTTCATATCTGCCATAGTCATCCAGCGGTAGGACACGCCATCTATATCAAAGACATCCGCCTTCATCTGCTCTGGGAAAGCGGTAATTTCCCCCTTGTAAAAAACATGGTCATAGTACCGTTCTTCCTGATGGGATTCTGAGTATTTCTGCTGCAGCTTCTGGCACTTTCTTTCTAGCAGAATGTGGGAAGAATCAATCTTCAAGGCACGGGAAATCTTGTCGCGTATATTTTCCACGTTCTTCTCTTCGTCCTGCTGGGTAGGATAATTCAGGAAAAACCAGCACTGCCAGCGCTTATCCCAATACACAAGATATCTATTAGGAAAAGAGAGAAATGTATCCTGAAATACGACGATGGAATGATGATAGGCTGTCTGGTCCAGATTGATGATATCTTTCATCATTTTTTCAGGATTGTACTTCATAAGTCTCATTCCTTCCCCAGCAGGGCCGGAATGGCTCCGCTGGCGCCGATGCGGGAGGCACCGGCATTCAGGAAGTCTTCCATTTCCTTTCTGCTGTGGATGCCGCCGGCGGCTTTGATTTTCACGTTTGCCCCCACATATTTTTTAAAGAGTTTCACATCTTCCAAAGCAGCACCGGCACTGCCAAAGCCGGTGGAGGTTTTGATATAGTCCGCTCCCCCTTCGGTGACGCATCGGCAGGCGGCGATTTTTTCCTTTTCCGTGAGATAGCATGTTTCCACGATAACCTTCAGGATATGGCTCCCTGCGGCTTTCTTCAGCACTGCGATTTCATGGGTTACATAGGACAGATTCCCCTCCTTCAGGGCGCCGATGTGGATGACCATGTCGATTTCATCGGCGCCGTCCCTGATGGCCGCTTCCGTCTCCGCCGCCTTGGCTTCTGTGGAACAGTTTCCCAAAGGAAATCCCACCACTGTGCAGATGGTCAAATGCGGAAACTCCTGCCGGATTTTCTTTACAAAGGAAGAGGGCACGCACACCGACGCCATGTGGTACCTTTCCGCTTCTTCGCATAATTCCCGAATATCCTGCCAGGTGGCGAAGGCTTTCAGCAGGGTGTGGTCTACATGGGCAAAGATGAAATCGTTGGTCATGGAAATGCTCCTTTCAGGAAAATATGTTTCTTCCTGCATTATAGCAGAAAAAGGCAGGGGATTCCTGCCTTTCCGATACCTGGGCCCTTTTATTTCTGCTGTCCGTAGTAGGCGTTGGGGCCGTGCTTTCTCTGATAGTGTTTGTCCAGCAGGGCATGGTTTATGGCAGATTGGGGATTCAGCAGCCATGTTTTCAGCGCCATTTCCGCCACCGTTTCCAGCACCACCGCATGGTACACCGCCTCCTGCGCATTTCTGCCCCAGGTAAAGGGGCCGTGATTTTTGACAAGCACCGCCGGCGTATCGAGGGGATTGATTTTCCGCCGGCTGAAGGTTTCTGCTATGACCTTTCCCGTATTCCATTCATAGGCTCCCTGGATTTCTTCGTCCGTCATATCCCTGGTGCAGGGAACGGGGCCGTAGAAATAGTCTGCATGGGTGGTGCCCAGGGCGGGAATGTCCTTCCCTGCCTGGGCAAAGACGGCGGCATGGAGGGAATGGGTATGGACAATGCCGCCAATGCCGGGAAAGGCGCCATAAAGGCAGAGATGGGTGGGCAGATCGGAGGACGGACGGAGCTTTCCCTCCACCACATGCCCCTTGATGTCCACCACCACCATATCGTCGGGTGTCATGGATTCATAGGGCACGCCGGAGGGCTTGATGACCACAAGGCCCGTTTCCCGGTCCAGAGCACTCACATTTCCCCAGGTATAGATGACCACGCCCCGGGCAGGAAGTTCCCTGTTGGCTTTCCATACCTCTTCTTTCAATGCTTCCAGCATGATTTTCCTTCTTTACTTTTCGATAATCCAGGCCTTTTCCGCCGGGAAGGTGACGTACACTTCTCCCTGGTGGATGGTTCTGCCGGGGTCGAAGGCATCCACAATCCATTCCTTATCCAAAGCGTCCTGAAGGAAGTAGCGTACCTTTTCTCCCAGGAACATGGTATTGGTGATGCGGGCTTTCAGGTTCACCTGGTTTTCCACGGGATCCTTGGACAGGCCGGCGCTTTCCGGGCGCACGGAGGCCACATATTCGACGCCTTCCTTCACCGGATTGGAGGACGCAAAGGATACGCCGCCATAGGTGACACGATTACCGCTTTCCGCCTTAAGGGAAATAAGGTTGGTGGTGCCGATGAAATCGGCTACAAAAGCGGTCTTCGGTTCGAAATAGATTTCCTGGGGCGTGCCTACCTGGTGGACAATGCCGTCTTTCAGTACTACGATGGCATCGGACATGGAAAGGGCTTCGGACTGGTCGTGGGTGACGTAGATGGTGGAAAGGCCCATTTTCTGCTGGATTTGCCGCAGTTCCACGCGCACGTTTTCACGCAGTTTGGCATCCAGGTTGGACAGCGGTTCATCCAGGAGAAGGACTTCCGGGTTCATGACAAGGGCACGGGCCACGGCCACGCGCTGCTGCTGGCCGCCGGACATCTGGTTGGGGAACCGTTTCTCCATGCCTTCCAGCTGCATGAGGGACAGTGCCTGTTTCACCCGTTTTTCAATTTCATCCTTCGGCTTTTTCTTCACCCGAAGGCCATAGGATACATTGTCAAATACATTCATGTGAGGAAAGAGGGCGTATTCCTGGAATACCATGGCCGTGTTCCGGTCATAGGGCGGCACTCTTTCGATGTTCTTTCCATTCAGCAGGATTTCCCCTTCATCCGGTTCATAGAAACCGGCAATCATGCGAAGCAGGGTGGTCTTGCCGCAGCCCGAGGGGCCAAGGAAGGTAATGAAATGCCCCTTTTCAAAGTTCAGGTTCACATTTTTAATGACATGGTTTTTTCCAAAGTATTTATTAATATTTTTCAATTGTAATACAAAGTCTGACATAGTCGTCTCCTGCCTTTATTAAAGATCAAATATATTAATCTTGTCCCTCAGTATGAGCTTCACAATGCCGAAGGTCAGATAAATCACAAGCATAATGCCTACGGCCGTGGCGCTGGCGGTGGGCAGGAATCCCTGGTTTGCCAGGCTCATGATGTTGATGGAAGCCAGGTTCCATTCCGGCGATACCAGGAAGATGACGGTGGACAAGGTGTTCATGCAACGCATGAAGGCATAAACAAAGCTGACGGAGAGGGAATTTTTCAGCATGGGCAGCACCACTTTGCAGAAGGTGGTAATGCTCCCTGCTCCCAAATTGGTGGAGGCCTGCTCCAGGGATGCATCAATCTGCTTCAGTCCCGCCACCGCCTGCCGGTAGCCCACCGGCAGCTGGCGGAGAGCCATGCCCAGGATGATGATGGCCAGGGTACCCGTCATTTCCAATGGACCGTCATTGAATGCCAGAATCAGCGCCAGACCGATGAAGGTGCCGGGGAGGGATACAGGAAGCATGGCCAGGAAATCCATAATGTTCCGGCCGGGAAATTTCTTCCGGATGGTAAGAAAAGCCAGTGCAATACCAAGGATGGTGGTAATGGCTGCGGTGGACATGGATGCCACCCAGGAGTTAATCATGACATTGGACTGGATGACCCCTTCTTTGAAATAGTCCAGGGTAAAGGTATAGTCATACCCGAAGGCCACGGTAAAGGCAAAGAGGATGACCACGCCGATAATCATAAGGATGGCCAGGCAGAGCAGAAGGCAGAAGGCAAAGAGCATCCATTTGGCCAGGGGGCCCGCGGTCACCCGGATGAGACCGGACACCGGCTTACCGGTGACGGTGACGTAGGAATTTTTCTCCAGATAGTACCGCTGGATGAAAAACACAATTAATGTGGGAATCACAAGAAATACGGAAAGCGTGGCACCCATGGGAAGATCCCAGGCGCCGGTGACCTGGGTATAAGCTTCCGTGGCCAGCACATGGTAATTGCCGCCTACCAGCATGGGGTTGCCGAAGTCTGCCAGGGAGTTGATGGCCACCAGCAGGAAAGCACTGGCCAGTCCCGGTGTAGCCAGCCGCAGGGTGACAGTGCGGAAGAGATACCATCCCCGGGCGCCCAGATTCTGGGCTGCCAGCTCCAGGTTGGGGCTGATGCTCTTCAGTACGCCGGAAATGGTTATATAGGCCAGCGGGAAAAATGCGATGGTCTGTGCCACCCACAGGCCGAAGGGGCCGTACAGGTCAACCTTCAGGTGCAGCAGCTGCCAGGTAATAAAACCACGCCTGCCAAAGAGCATGATGAAGGCCAGCCCTGTCACCACGGAAGGTGCCATGGTCGGCAGGAGTGCCACCACCTGGAAGAACCGTTTGCAGGGCATATCGGTGTAGTTGATGCCATAGGCAAAAAGGAAGCCGAACACGATGGCCGTGGCCGTGGCAATAAAGGAAGAAAAGAGGGTATGTCCAAATACCAGTATAAATTCCCTGCCTGTAATGGCCCTGATCCAGTCGGCCTCCGTGGGAACCAGAAGGATTTTTACAAAGGGATAAATAATAAACACGCCGAAAAGGAGGAACACTGCCGCAATGCTGGTGAGAAGCGGCGGCTCCCGAAGGAGCAGTTTCAGTTCCATACCCAGTCCCGTATGTTCATGGCCTGTATCTTTTTCGTTCATAATAACTCCTTATTTCATGATTTGTGATGGGTGCCTGCTTTTAAAAAGGAAAAAATACACCTCCGCCGGAAAGCGGAGGCATATCTTCATTATCCATCAGTCAGCAAAGAATTCGTCACAATTTTTCTGCTTATCCGCGCCGGCTTTGATGAGATCATATTCCTTGAAAAGCGGCAGTTCTTTCAGCGGCTTCATTCCTGGAGGCGGAGCCACATCGGGGTTGCAGGCCACGCCATGGGTGGTCTTCACCAGAATATCTCCCGCTTCTTTTGTCAGCACGAAGTCAATGAATGCTTTCGCTGCTTCATCATTGGCATGGTTCTTAATCTTGCCTACCGGGCAGGTAGTCCATCCGGCCTGGTCGTAAATGGTGCTGTGAATCTTCTGTCCCTTGGCACTGACCAGAGTCTGGTCGGAAATGAAATTCAGACATACCAGGTATTCTCCGGCACCGGTTTTCTGTCCCGGTGTAAAACCGGACGGCGTAAACTGTGCAATCTGCGGTTTCAATGCTTTCAGATAGGCCCATCCCTTTTCCGGTCCCATCTGCTGGAGAACGGAGCTGATGAATGTATTGCCGGTACCGGACTTTCTGGGATCCGGCATAATAATTTCACCTTTGAATTCCGGTTTCAGCAGATCTTCCAACGTTTCCGGAGCTTTTACACCCTTCGGTTCGAATTCTTCCTTGAACCGCTTCTCGTTATAGCCGATAGACATAACTTCCAGATAAGTGCCGTACCAGTACCCATCCTTATCCTGATACTCCGGAAGAATCATGCCTGCATTAGGGGATTTATAGGCTTCCAGCAGACCATCTGCTGCCGCCTTTGCATGGGCATCGGCCGTGCCGCCCAGCCAGATATCTGCTTTTGGAGCATCCTTCTCTGCCTGGATACGGGCCAGTGCTTCACCGGTAGGCAGGCGGATGAAACTTACATCGGCGCCGGTCTTTTTCTTGAATGAATCTGCCAGCTGTTTAGCCGTATCCTCGTGGAAAGAAACGTACATCACCAGTTTCTTTCCTTTCAAATCAGGTCCCCGCGGCGCTCCCGCCTTACCGGAAGAAGACTGTCCACCTCCGCACCCGGCTACTGCCAGAGCCACTGCAGTCAAAGCACATGCAGCCAAAGCTTTCCATTTCATTACGAGCATCTCCTCTCAAAATGTGAACTTTACGAACTCTTTACATCTCTGTTACAATTCTACCATAAAGTAGATACTATTTACACCTACTTGTGATTTAAGCATAGCTTTTAAGTAAATTCATCTTTTCCATTCATAGAACCGTTGTTTATTGATTAAATATCGCTTTTCGTCTCATATTTTATTGATGTAGCGAGTACATTTATTTTATCTTCTTAAAATAAATATATACTTTATATTGATACAGTATTACGCAAGCAGGAGCTCCCCTCATTCCATATATAAAAAGAACTGCGAAAAAACAGCAATCATTTCTTCGCAGTCCTTTTCATTTACCTATGCCGCTATGACAAACAATGTATCCCTATCTATTGAAACTCTTTCTCTAAAACTTCTCGCCGCAGCGGAGCTGATACTGCTCCGGAGTGAGATTTCTCGACTCCTCTTCACCAGCTCCATGGGCCGTCCGTATCAATTCCCGTTTCCCTCCGCTCGAAATGACAAAGGGATCGAGGCAGCAGCTGTGTTATACGGTTCCTTTTGAAATGGCGATAAAGCGTCTGATGTCTGATAGACTTTCCCTACTCCTTATGGTTCCAGGGCACCAGTTTCCTCTCCAGAAACTGGAGGAACAGGTTGAAGATGAGCCCCAGCACGGAGAGGACGATGACGCCGGCCATGAGCCGTTCTGTAATCATGAGGTCCCCGTAGTGAAGGATGAGGGCGCCGATGCCCTGTTCGGCGGCGATCATTTCCGCCGCCACCAGAAGGAGGAGGGCCGTGCCGGCGGCTATGCGAAGGCCGGCGAATATCATGGGAAGGGCGTAGGGCAGGACCACGTTTTTCATGGTGTAGCCCCAGCCGGCGTGGAAGCTCACGGCCACCTTGATGAGGAGGGTGTCCACGTTTTTCACGCCGGAGTAGGTGTTCATGGCCACCGGGAAGAAGACGCCCAGGGCGATGATGGTGACTTTGGACACTTCACCGATGCCCAGCCAGAGGATGAAGAGGGGGAGCAGGGCGATTTTCGGAATAGGGTAGAGTGCATTGACGATGGGGTTTGCTATGCGGTCCGCCAGGGCGGAGGTGCCGGTGACGAGGCCCACCAGGAGGCCGAAGGCGCTGCCCAGGAAGAAGCCCATGAGAATGCGGTACAGGGAAGCCGCCAGGGAAACGCCGATTTCCCCGTCCTTAATCATATCGATGAGGGAGGAAACGATGAGGGTAGGCGGCGGCAGGAAGAGGGAGGAAACCACTCCTGCCCGGCAGATGCCTTCCCAGATGAGGAGCAGCACCGCCACGGAGGCCAGGGAAACGGCGGGGGTATAGCTTTTCTGCCACCGTTTCATCTTATTTTCAACCATGTATTTATTCATCGCCGTTCACCTCCGTCATGGCCTCCAGGGCGTCTTTGCTGATATGTTCCCAGATGGTGCGGGTGAGCCGGTCGATTTCCTCTGCGTGCTCCGGTTTCTCCCGGTCGCTTCTGGGAATGGTAATGGAAAGGATATTCCGCACCTTTCCGGGGCGCCTGGAAAGAAGAACCACCCGGTCCGCCAGCATCACCGCTTCCTGGATATTGTGGGTGACGTAGAGGGTGGTGAGCCGTGTCTTTTCCCACAGGTCCACCAGTTCCTGCTGCATGATGATGCGGGTCTGGGCGTCCAGAGCGGAGAAAGGTTCGTCCATGAGAAGCAGGTCCGGATTGATGGCCAGAGCCCGGGCAATGCCCACCCGCTGCCGCATGCCGCCGGAAAGCTGGTGGGGATAGGATCTTTCAAAGCCCGAAAGGCCGACCAGGGAAATATAGTGGTCGATTCTCTCCTTCCACTCCTTCTTCGGCAGTACATGGCCTGCATCCAGTCCGAAGGCGATGTTGTCATACACATTCCGCCAGGGCATGAGGCCGGTTTCCTGGAATACGATGGACACCCGGGGTTCGCTCGTAAGGTCTTCTCCCGTGAAATAGACGGACCCCTGGTCCGGCGACAAAAGGCCGGCGCAGATATTGAGCAGTGTGGATTTCCCGCAGCCCGAAGGCCCTACCAGGGCCACAAACTCCTCCTTGTGCAGGGTGAGATGGATATCCTCCAGCACCGGCAGTGTTTTCCTGCCGTTCCGGAAGGATTTGCTTACATTTTCAATGATAACTTCCATAGGTAACTCCGTTGTTATTTATATTCTTTAAGGGTTCAAAAGGGAAGGTGGCCAGCCCCTGCGGGGCTGGAGGTTATGGCCGCCTGCGGCGGCGGGTTGTGTAGAAGGGGGCGACG